>ERZ887849.404-NODE-404-length-46839-cov-35.880857_pt1 | contig 46839 bp, 37 predicted proteins | sample MGYA00521267_ERZ887849 | MGnify/ENA primary metagenome ERZ887849 (study PRJEB32303, sample SAMEA104408601) | aquatic metagenome | biome: Brackish water; feature: Pelagic; material: water | place: Baltic Sea | collected 2014-06-06T16:11:00 | depth 2,863 m ... | reverse complement strand
AGTCGACGCCGATCTTAAGACCCCTGACTACTTTGTAGTTGGGGGTTTTTTTATGCCTTTAAATATAAAATCAGAGGCTCCTCCTCTTCATTATCGATAAAAATTTGCTACTTATCCAACTTATTATATCTAAGATTTTTTTTCGATAATTTAGTTATATTTAATCTCATGAAAGTGGAAATACTATTCATTTATCTTATTACCGCATTGTCTCCAGTTGCTATTTTCTCGCAAACAGAGCCAAAGTCAAAAGATTTTATAATTTTCAAGAATGGAAAGAAACTTAACGGCAATAAAGTTATAAAAAAGGGGCGGATATTATTTTTAGATGAAAAGGCTTATGAATTAAATACGGTGATGTTTTATCATAACAACAAAGGAAATTTTGCTAAAACTCCACTTGGATTTCAAAAACGAACTATAGATGGTAAGGTTTCTGTATATTCAAACTCGTCTGTTGTAAATCCCAATAAAAATTTAAATCCTTTGAATAGCTGGTATACTATGGATGAATCTTTTGTGAAGCGCACGAGTTATTCAAACTTAAGGGTGGATTTAAAGGATAATGTTTCGAGTATGCAATATTTAAACACTTATCGGAATTTAAATATTCTCGGTTTGGGATTAACGGGTGCGGGTTTAGGTATTACTTTGTATTCTTTGTATCAGGTATTCGACTCTTTTAATTTAAAAATACCTTATGTGGGGCTCGCTGCATTATTATCCGGAGCAATTATTGTGCAGGTAGCACCACGTAAAATGGCTAAAGCGATTCAAGCATACAACAATTCAAGTAAATTAAAATTGTAGGTCAAAGAATCTTTGTAAATAATGTTATCCAATCAAAAACACACAAGGAGATTTGCTCAAGTCGTAGGCATTTTCTCTCCAGTCTTCCACACTCATCGTTCGAATACGTTGATTGTGTAGTGTGATGTTTGAAGCAATACAAATCTGTGTGTGATCCGCAAGCTCATTCAATAAATCCTCGAGAACATTCATGTTTCTGTAGGGTGTATCCATGAATATTTGAGTATATCCTTTTTTTCTTGACTCGAATTCATAGATCTTCAATGTTTTGATTCGGTCTTTTCTGTCTTTCGGCAGATAACCGTGAAAGCTAAAGTTTTGTCCTGAAAACCCACTACCCATTAGAGAAAGTAAAATAGATGATGGACCCACCAATGGAATTACCGCAATTTTTTGTGAATGGGCCAGTGATACGATGTCAGCTCCAGGGTCTGCAACACAGGCACAACCTGCATCAGAAATTACTCCTACATCATTTCCCGCCATCAACCACTGTAATCCTTTCATGGTATCTTGCTCGGTACTCCGTTTATTCATTTCAATAAACATGGATTCATCAATGGGGAATTGACGATCCATTTTTCGCAGTAATCTTCTTGAAGACTTGAGGTTTTCTACGATAAAATGTCGAATGCCCGATGCTTTCAAGGTTACTTCGCTCGGTATAATGTCCTCTAGGGATTCCCCTCCAAGTGTATTTGGAATGATATATAAATTTCCAGTTTTAGCCATTTTTTAATTTTTCAATGATTACATCAGTTGCCTTATCCAATAATTCAAATACATGATCAAACCCTGTTTGTCCACCATAATAGGGATCTGGAACTTCCTGAATGTTATTGGAATGTCCAAGTTCGTCTAAAATCAGTTTGACTTTTTTAATGTCATTTTCATCTCTGGCCAATCGGGTTACATTGTGATAATTCGATTTGTCCATGACATAAATGAGGTCGAAAGTATCATAATCTGAAACTTCAAATTGACGTGCGCGAAGAGAGGAGATATTTATCCCATTACCCATTGCCGTTTCGGTCATTCGTTCATCGGGAGGTCCTCCAGTATGATAATTTGCAGTGCCTGCCGAATCTACTAAAGCGGTAATGCCATCGCGCTCTACTTTATGTCTGAGCAAACCATCGGCTAATGGAGACCTACAAATGTTACCTAAACAGACCATTAAAATGTTCATGCTGCGAATATAATTAGAATCTCTTGAATCACTATTGATAAAGCTTTCGGCCTTTCCATTTCTGCTTTCTAAAATAGAAGGAAAATAAAATAAATAGGTTGTAAATAGGAAATAGCAATCCATAAAACGGAATAAGTAGCGTCAAGGTATTTTTCTTTATTGAAAAGAAATATACCGAAAGAAATGACAGATCAATCCCGCATTTAATTAAAAATATAATGCCAAAGGTTTTGGGGTCTTCAAGTATCCAATAAATAAAAAAACTGAAAAAGGAAACGGTAAAAATGAATTGAACGATGGCCCAAAAATTTAGTAACCCGTCTTTGATTAATAAGGATTTTCCAAACCATCGAGTCCTTTGACTAATGTATCCTAAAAAGGAGGAAGGGCTTTGAGTTGTTATTCGACAAAGCTGATTCGACGCACAATACACTTTCTTGTTTTGCTTAATCATATGACGCAATAGAAACATATCATCACCACTCAAAATATGGGCATGTGCATTCAGGTTTATGGATTCCAAGTAGGCATTTTTTTCGAAAAGTAAATTTGCTCCATTACACATGATGGGTCTTTGCCAATAAGCACTAGCTTGATTTACGAAATTTGCAAGATAAAAATCAATTTCACCGAGGGATTGTATAATATTATTCGATTCAAAGTGGACAGGCAGTATGATGAGATCTGCTACCTCAAGTTTTTGAACGTCAGCAAAATAATTATCTTCAAATTGGATATCAGCATCCCAACATAATATATATTTCGTGTCCGCGTGCTTTACGCCTTCTTGAATGGCTATTTTCTTGCCGTAAGATGACTCATTTAATGAGTAAACCTTAATCAGATCATGATTCTTTTTTTCAAACAATTCTGACCAATTATCCTCCGAATGGTCATTAACAAAGATGAATTTAGAGGGCAGTATTTTTAAACGATTAATGTTATTTAGAAGAATAGAAAGGTTATCGCATTCATTTCTAAAAGGCACAACGACCGTTAATTCGGAGGGTTTGATGTTTGAATCAACCTTTGCAGGTTTACTGTCTTGTGTAATTCTCCATCCGATAATAAGTATGATGTAAAAGATGAGATATAGAACAATTAGAATACTAAACCCAAGCATGCTGTCGACGTTTTTTTACAAGCAAAGTAGCTATAAGAGCAGGTAATATTTGATTTAAAAGCCAAGTGCTAAGTGCCGCTAGAATTATCGATGGTGCTGCAATCCCAAAAAGAGTTAGAATAGTTATGGCCACTGTTTCTCGGACAATTAACTTCCCCATGAATAGGGAGGGGGAAATGGTTATGGCACCAAACATCAGCATGACCCAGATAATGAGGTATGGATTGAAGTCAACATCAAAAACCATGAGTGCCAATATAAATTGTATTACAAAAACCCCATATCTGAACATTGAAAGGAATAGCAGAGTAAGTCTTAGACCTCTTGAAACTACAACGCCACTAATTTGCTTAAAGAATCGAAAAGGAAGTTTTTCAATTATGGAATCTCCATAGAAATAGAGAACGTATAAACTCAAGTTGGCGATGATAAAAAGTGAATGATATAGTAAGTGAAGAGAGTTAAAATAAATGATTTGAAACGCAATGAGACCCATTGAAATACTGATGATAAATTGTGAACCATTAGAAGCAATTGTGTTGACGATGATTTTCTTTCGACTTGATTTTGGAAAATAGAGCATACGACCAATAAAATTTCCAGCATAGGCAGGAGTAATGATTCCCGATACAATTCCTGAAAGAAAAGAATGTAATCTCTGTTTTTGATCGACGGCTTCATCTCGAAGAATGACTTTCCATTTCTGCCATTCAAAAAAAAGATTTAAAGGCATTAAGAAAATTAAAAACAAGAGTGCATCATAGTGAATTGTAGATGTAAAAGATATGCCATTGGGTAAATCGGAAAGTCTGCTATTGAGGTAATAAAGAAGCAAGCCTAGGACACCTAATTTTAACATTAGGAATGAAATCGAATGAAATTGTTTAGATTTAATCACTAAAACCAAATTGAGTGTCTGAAGATAAGATAATTCTCGGAATTGACCCAGGTACTACAGTAATGGGTTATGGACTTATTCATATAAAAAAGAAAGAAATTTCTATGCTCAATTTTGGGATCATTCAGCTTAAAAAAATAGAAACCCACCCCGATAAACTCAAACGTATTTTGGAGCGATTGAACGGATTGATACTAGAGTTTAAACCAGATGAAATGGCTATTGAGGCTCCCTTTTTCGGTAAAAATGTACAATCTATGCTTAAACTGGGAAGGGCACAAGGAGTAGCCATTGCTGCAAGTCTAAATCACAATGTCCCGTATGAGGAATATTCTCCAAGACGAATAAAGCAAGCCATTACAGGAAGCGGAAGTGCTTCCAAAGAGCAGGTGGCAGCCATGCTACAAAGTATTTTACGATTTGAAGAGATGCCTAAATATCTTGATGCTACTGATGGGTTAGCAGTTGCTTTGTGTCATCATTATTCGAAGGGAATAGGTGAAAACAATAAGAACAAATCTGGATCCTGGAAAGGATTTTTGAATTCAAATCCAGATAGATTAAAATAGCACGCTTGATAGAAATATATACAGATGGGAGTTCAAGAGGGAATCCAGGACCGGGTGGTTATGGAATAGTACTTTCATATAACACCAAAGAAAAGGAAATCTCGGAAGGGTTTAGAAAAACAACCAATAATCGAATGGAACTCATGGCGGTAATTGTTGCATTAGAATCATTAAAGACAAATAAAATCCCGATAAAGGTCTATTCAGACTCTAAATATGTTATTGATTCAATTACCAAAGGCTGGCTAAAATCATGGATCAAAAAAGGATTCAAGGGAAAGAAAAACAAGGATTTGTGGATGCGTTATGATAAAGTTTGCAGGGGTTTTGATATTACATTCCAGTGGGTTAAAGGCCATGCAGGAAATATTAAAAATGAAAGGTGCGATGTGCTGGCCGTCGAGGCATCTAAAGAATTTAAGTTAAGTATAGATGAAAACTACGAATCAATAAATAATGATGGTAATGATTTATTCTGATTCAATGACAGTTACAAAACCATGTTCATTTACTATAGTCCCCCCTAGCATTTCGCCCGAAAGTTTATAAAAGTAAACACCATCTTTACATTTTTCAGCTCCGTTATCTGTTCCGTCCCAAAGTAAAATACCGGTTTGATCAACTTTGTCCCACATGACGTTACCCCATCGATTGAAAATAAGAATATTAAAGGATTTGAAACCGTCAAACGGTAATGTAAATAAGTCATTCACGCCATCATCATTGGGTGTAAATACATTTGGAATCCAAATGATAGGATCACTGATGTCGATGATTACCTCAAATTCATCTGTACAGCCTATTGCATCCGTTATCGTAAGAATCACCGGGTATTGACCGCTTGTAGGATAACTTTGTATTTGAGAGTCACTTGTTCCGCTGTAAATCACATTACTATTTCCAAAATTCCAGGCCCAACTTATTATGGGGGTGCTATCAAAACCAGAACCATCTACAAACACAATTTCCTCATCTTGATCTGCAGGATTTGGAGTCGCTGTAAAAAAGGCATTTAAACCATCATCTGAAACCGAAATTTCATTTAAAGGATAGATGACTTCACATCCCAGTTCATCCATAATTGTGACTTCGGGAAAATAAGTGTCTGCCTCTGGGAAATTATAAAAGAAACTGAGCGTGTCTTGCATGGTATTCCCGTCTCCTAAATTCCATATGATAGAAGAAATGTCAACGGGATCATTCATGACAAAGTTCGCTCCTTGGGCACATTCTCCAGGAGTTTGAAACCAGCTTGGATTTCCACTTGGACCCCCAACGGTGAGGTAGTCTACGAGAACCGTATCATCCGTACATCCATACGAATCAGTTATTGATAGCGTGAGGGAATATATCCCAGGAAGCGCATAAGTGTTACTTGGGTCTTCTAAAACAGATTGGTTTCCATTTCCAAAGTTCCAAATCCACGATTGAATTGATCCATATGAAAAAGAGGAGTCTTCATATGCTCCAAATATCGGAGGACAAGTATATTCTCCTTCTGAATTAATTGCAGCTCCCGTGAAGCTGTAATTGGGGTATGCTGTAGGAATTGAAACCGTAATTAAATTGCTTGCTGTATCAGTACATCCATTGGCATCCGTTACCACTAAATCGAGATCATGTGTTAAACTTGTTACACCGAAAGGGACAGATGATTCATTAAAAATAGTATTCAGATTAATTTCATCAGAAAAAACATCTCCATCAACAAGCCATTCGTATGTCAAAGGCTCAAGGCCACCTGAAGCATTAGAAGTAATAATGTTTCCACCATTACAAATGACATTTTGTACAGAGTAAAATGCATTAGGCTCTGTTATGGTAATAGGAATTGATGCAGGTGTTGATCTACATCCAAATTCATCTATTGCGACCAACTGCCCATAATATATACCATTACCAATAAATGTGTGATCAAAAGGATTATTGTCATTTACGGTAAATGTTGATGCATCATCCGTAAAGCTGTATTCAAAAGATGTTAAGTCGAGACCGTTAAGTGATATTGAATTGTTTGAAAAAGTCACCAAGAAAGGAGAGCATCCTACACTGTTGTCCGGAGATAATACTGCAAAAGGATTTGCCAGAACGGTTACCGGTAAGGTCGCTGTTGCAGAACATCCAACACTATTAATGGCATTTAGTGTCACAGTATAATTGCCAGAAGTTGGGTAAGAGTAACCAATATCAGGACCATCACTGATGACATCTCCATTCCCCATATCATATTCCCAGGCGGTTAATGGGTGAGGAGTTGGTGGGTCAGACCAAGAGGTACTCAAATCAAACAAGTACAACGAATCTCCTGAACAGATGGAATCATTTGAAAGGGAAAAATCCGGACTCACAGTAGATATATTGACCTCTCTTGTAGAGCTGTCGCTGCATCCCGTAGTATAGTTGTGTATGACTTGTTCAATTGTATAGGTTCCGTATTGAGAAAATGAATGACTGTAATTGCCCATATCAAGGTCGTCCAATTCAGGGTCGTCCAGTGTGTCATTAGGCATACCATCCCCCCATTCCCAGATCATTAGTATGTCATCAGGAGTCAGCCCATGAACGGCTTCATCCGTGAATAAAACTTCTACAGGGAGGCTTCCAGGATTACAATATAGGGTTTCGTCTGGCGCAAATTTTGATACCGGAGCGTTAATGTAAATAAGAGAATCAATTTGTAAAGAGTCAATACAACCTCTGTAATCAACAACAAGTAAAACATCAAAATATCCCGTGTCAGATGAATACTGAAAGGTTGGATTTGCTTCGGTTGAATTCCCATCTGTAAAATCCCAGAAATAGTTAATTTCTGATGAGTCAGGAAAGCTAGGGGTTGTTGTGATAAACGAATTAAAATTAAAATCAGTTTTAATGCAGTTGATGGTTGTGTCTACTGTAAAGTCTAGAGAGTTTAATTCTCCAACTGAAATGTATTCAGAAAGATTTACCGTTGCACTACATCCAGAAGCAGTCAATATCTCCAAGCTCACGTCATAAAGCCCATTTGTGTAGGTTTGAACAGGTGGATCTTGACCAGAAAACGTTTGTCCATTTCCAAAGTCCCATTCCCAGCTTGTAATTGGGTTTAATGGGTTAGGAGCGCTTGATGTATCACTGAATAGGACATCCAAAGGATTACACCCCCCTGTTACATCTGCTACGACATATGGAAGTATTTCTTCAATGTTAATATAGTCCACTATGGTTGTAACTCCTGAACATCCATTTGCTGTTACCATAGACAAAGAAACTGTATAGCTCCCACTCGAATTATAAGTTTGGGAAGGAGGATTCTCTCCAGAGAAGGTTTGCCCGTTTCCAAAGTCCCATAAATATTCAACACCGCCAGCCGAAGTGTTTATGAAATTTACGGTTGCTGGAGAACAATCTGTGGTGATGTCTGAAGTGAATGATGGAGAAGGAGTTGCTTCAACCGTAATGTCTGAAGCGATGCTTCCTGAACACCCGGAAATGGTATTGTCCGAAGACAATTGAATATTATATACACCAGGAGCAGCAAATGTGAATGATGGATCTTGAGTAGAACTGCTTCCTTGACCTCCAAAATTCCAATCCCATTGATTGGCCCCTGCTGTTGAATTGTCAGTAAATTCAACCAATTCACCAACACACACTACTGTTGGAAAGGAGAAGTCTGCTTGGTAATTAGAAATGGTAATTTCTTCCACAGAGCTACCCGAACAAGAGTTGTCTGTATTCACCATATTAAGTGAAATGGTATAAGATCCTGCCGCATTGTAGGTCTGATCTGGAGGGTTTTCGACTGAAGAAGTATTTCCATTTCCAAAATCCCATTCATAAGTATATTCACTACCAGAGTCAGAATCATTTTGAAAACTCAAAGTTAATGGCACAGTACATCCCAATCCTAGCGGTGTAAATGAAACTACAGGTGATGGCAATATCGTAATATATGCGGGTTTGACCTCTGCGTCAGCTTCTCCGGCACTATTGGTTGCCACGAGAGTAACGGTATATGTTCCTTCTAAAAAATAAGTATGGGTTGCAGATTCGTCAGTCGAACCATTTCCATCGCCAAAGTCCCAAACATACTCTTGTATTTCAGGCCCTCCATTTAAAGATGAATTATTAAGGAAATCAATCGTTTCTCCAACACAAGCAGTTAAAGGCGTAGCTGTGAAATCAGCCACGGGTGCCTGGGCATTGATTGCGAATACGCAGAGCAAGCCCGAAAACAGGAGAAACGGTAATTTAAGCATAGTTTAGTCGCATAAATGTATAAAAAAGACGTGTCTTAACGTTATTTAGATGCTTCATTCTTAGATAATAATTGAAGTATACCATTTTTCAATGTCTTGAAAGTTAGTGTTTTTACGTTCTGCTAAATCTTTAATTTGTTCTTCTGTTACTTTTCCAACACCAAAATATTTAGATTCGGGGTGCGCAAAATACCAGCCACTAACAGAAGCTGCCGGAGTCATGGCCAAGCTTTCGGTTAGCCCAATTCCAATATTCTCTTTGACATCAAGTAAATTGAAAAGTCCAATTTTCTCTGTATGATCAGGACATGCGGGATAGCCTGGAGCAGGTCTAATTCCGCTGTACTTTTCTTTTACAAGGTCTTCATTTGAGTGCTTTTCACCTTTAGCATATCCCCAAAAATCGATGCGAATTCGTTCATGTAAATACTCTGCTAAAGCTTCCGCAAGTCTATCAGCAAGAGCTTTTAAAAGTATGGAGTTGTAGTCGTCGTGATCATTTTCAAATTTTTCAATGTGCTTGTCAATCCCAAAACCGGCGGTAACGGCAAATCCACCAATGTAATCGATGTTATCATGATCTTTTGGGGTAATAAAGTCTGCCAATGCAATATTGGGTTGACCTGTAGCCTTTTTTGTTTGCTGTCGCAAGGTTCTTTGAATATGAAGTATTTCAGAACGGCTTTCGTTCGAATAGATTTCAATATCGTCACAAACTGAGTTTGCTGGAAAAATACCATAAACGGCCTTTGCTATTAACCAATTATTGGCTGTGATTTTTTTAAGCATTTCCTTAGCATCTATAAAAAGAGATTGGGCCTGTTCTCCCACTATTTTGTCTTCTAAAATATTCGGATATCTCCCATGGAGTTCCCATGTTTGAAAAAAGGGTGTCCAATCAATATAAGGCGTAATATCGTGAAGTGAAATGTCATTTAAAACTTCCACGCCCAACTTGTTCGGTTTAATAACTGATTCCATATTAAAATCAAGAATTAACTTATTTTTTCTTGCTTTTTCTATGTTTAATAGAGTTTTGTTGCGCACATGTGCGGCATGATTTTTTCTCAAGGTGTTATATTCATCCTTTAAATCACCAAGGAAGAATTGTTTTTTATTTCCCAATAGACTTTCAACTACGGTTACGGAACGCGATGCATCCAGGACATGAACGGTATTACCAAATGTATAGTGCTCGTCTATTTTTACAGCGGTATGAACCCTAGAGGTTGTGGCGCCACCTATTAATAAGGGAGTTTTCATTTTGACCCTTTCCATCTCTTTCGCAACATGAACCATTTCATCCAATGATGGAGTTATGAGACCACTCAACCCAATAATGTCTACATTTTCTTCAATTGCCGTATCAATGATTTTTTGAGCAGGAACCATTACTCCCAAATCAATAATTTCATAATTATTACACCCCAAAACTACTCCAACAATATTTTTGCCAATATCATGAACATCCCCTTTCACCGTTGCCATTAATATTTTACCAGAGGATTCTATTTTTCCACCTTTTTCTTTTTCAATAAAAGGCAAAAGATAAGCTACGGCTTTTTTCATGACTCTAGCGGATTTAACCACTTGAGGAAGGAACATTTGACCGCTACCAAAAAGGTCGCCAACTACATTCATTCCGCTCATTAAAGGGCCCTCAATGACCTCGATGGGTCGTTCGTATTGCTGCCTACATTCCTCAACGTCGAGATCAATATATTCGACTATTCCTTTGACCAATGCATAAGAAAGTCTTTCTTGAACATTTGTGTCCCTCCAACTAAGATCTATTTCTTTTTTCTTTCCTTCTCCTTTTACAGTTTCGGCATAGCTCAGTAAACGTTCTGTTGCATCTTTTCTTCTGTTAAGCAGAACATCTTCAACATACATCAATAGCTCTTTATCAATGTCAGCATATATTTCAAGCATGGTCGGGTTTACAATACCCATATCCATTCCATGGGATATAGCATGGTATAAAAAAGCAGAATGCATGGCTTCTCTCACCTTGTTGTTTCCTCTAAATGAAAAGGAAACATTGGAGACGCCACCACTCACATGAGCACCCGGAAGATTTTCTTTAATCCATTTTGTAGCATTAAAAAAGTCCAAAGCATTGTTGTTGTGCTCCTCCATCCCTGTAGCTACAGGAAAAATATTTGGGTCAAAAATGATGTCATTTTTGTCAAATCCAAGGACATCAATCAGGGTGTTATATGAGCGTTCACATATTTCGATTCGTCGTTCAAAATTATCCGCTTGTCCGTTTTCATCGAATGCCATAACGATTACAGCAGCTCCATACCTTTTGATAATCGAAGCTTGTCTTATGAATTCTTCTTCCCCTTCTTTTAATGAAATGGAATTAACTACACCCTTACCTTGAACGCATTTTAGTCCGGCTTCAATGATTTCCCATTTAGAGCTATCGATCATTACAGGTACTCTAGCTATATCTGGCTCTGAAGCAATGAGATTCAGGAATCTCACCATGGCTTCCTTTCCATCAATCATTCCTTCGTCCATGTTTATGTCAATAATTTGAGCGCCTCCATTTACTTGATCGAGAGCTACCGCAAGTGCGGCCTCAAAATCTCCAGATTGAATTAGTTTAAGAAAGGCACGTGAACCAGTCACATTGGTTCTTTCTCCAATGTTTATAAAGTTGCTTTCAGCCGTTACAATTAACGGTTCAAGTCCTGATAATTTGAGTGTTGTAATTGACATTAGCTTAAACTTCTTGGTTTGTATTTTTTTGCCCTTTCTGCAATTTCATGAATGTGATCAGGAGTTGTGCCACAGCAACCACCAATAATATTAATTAATCCCTCTTTTAAAAAAACTTCAATTTGATCAGCCATCATTTCGGGGGATTCATCGTATTGTCCAAATTCATTGGGTAGCCCGGCGTTAGGGTGAGCACTTACATTGAAAGTTGAGGTTTTGTCTAAAATCTGCAAATAAGGCCTCATTAGATTTGCTCCAAGTGCACAATTTAATCCAATGCTTAGCAAGGGGATATGAGATAAAGAAATTAGAAATGCCTCAGTAGTTTGGCCCGTTAACGTTCTTCCACTTTGATCTGTAATTGTCCCTGAAACCATTATTGGCAAAATCATTTTCCTTATTTCAAAAACTTCCTGAATCGCATAAAGCGCTGCTTTTGCATTGAGTGTGTCAAAAACAGTTTCTACAAGAAGAATGTCTACCCCTCCTTGCATCAACGCATCAACTTGTTCTTTGTATGCGTCGACTAGGTTATCAAAACTAACCGCTCTATATCCAGGATCATTTACATCTGGGGAAATGGAGGCAGTACGATTGGTCGGACCAATAGAGCCAGCAACAAATCGAGGTTTGTCTGTAAATTCTTGAGCAACCTCTTTCGCGATTTTTGCACTTAAGTAGTTGATATCATAAACAGCTTCTTCTAGATCGTAGTCTGCTTGCGCAATTGAAGTGCCAGAAAAAGTATTGGTTTCGACAATGTCAGCACCTGAAGCAAAATACGCTCGATGAATATCCTTTATGATTTCGGGTCGCGTTATGGACAATAAGTCATTATTTCCTTTGAGTGGTTTATTGTGGTTATCAAAAGCTCCTTCCCGAAAGTCAATTTCTTCCAAGTCATGTCTTTGAATCATTGTGCCCATGGCACCATCCAAGATCAATATACGTTTTCGAAGTAGTGATTCAATAGTCTCTTTCATGTAATTAAATAAAGGAAGAAAGGTAAAAGATTTGTGCTTATCTTTTCGGATGGACCGAATGGATTTGGCACCTTGCAATTAGAAAAGCAGGTTGCCAAGGTTTCATAGGGCCAATCCCTCCACCTTTCTTCATAAGTTGATTAAAAGAACGTGAAGTAAAATTAATGTAATTTAGTTCTTGAAATATCATATATGAGTGAAATCAGAAAAAAAAATCGTTTTGTGGCTGCATATAATGGTTTAATTGCTGTATTCAGAAGTGAGCAGAATTTTAAAATTCATCTTTTTGCTTTTTTTGTGCTTGTTTTTTGCGGTTGTTTTTTTGGGATAACCAATATAGAATGGATGGCAGTGCTTATCTGTGCTTTTTTGGTATTAACATGTGAGATATTTAATACGGCTATAGAGAAGTTGTGTGATCATATGAATCCAGATTTTGATTCACAGATTGGGCGAATAAAAGATATCGCTGCCGCTGCAGTATTAACTTGTACGATTATGAGCATCGTGATAGGGGTATTGGTTTTTAAGCCATATCTAATGAAAATGTTTGGTGATTTAGTTTAAAGAGTGATCCCGGTAATGCCTGTACAATTTCTTTTAGCTCCAACTTCAAGACTATCGAATGAAGACTTGATACTGAAAAATCAGATTTAGATACGAGTGTGTCAAAGTGGATTTCGTTTTCTTCTTTCAATAGTTGTACAATCACCGATTCTTGTTTGGTCAAGTTAATATTTGCTCTAACTTCAGACGAATTATTATTCCACCCCATAAGCCGATACAAATCATCTGTATTTTCTAATAGGTTTGCTTTTTGGGTTTTTATTAATGCATTACATCCTTTGGAAGAATCAGAAAAAATAGAGCCAGGGATTGCCATGACTTCTCGGTTGTAACCATTTGCAATTTCCGCAGTAATAATGGCTCCTCCCTTTAATGGAGATTCTATAACAATAGTTACTTCTGACATTCCAGCAATTATTCTATTTCTTTGAGGGAAACAATATTTTGAAATTTTATGACCAATACCATATTCGGTTAGTAAGCCTCCATTATTCAACATTTTTTTTGCAAGGTTTCGATTTGACCTAGGGTATATGGTGTCTAAACCATGACCGAGAACTCCAACGGTGGGTATTTGATGTTTTACGCAACAATCATGAACAAAAGTGTCAACCCCACTTGCCAGCCCGCTAATGACAATAATATCTTGTCTTTGGAGACTTGCTATTAGTTTTTCAACATTCTCTTTTCCATAATTGGTGGCTCGCCTCGTACCAACAATAGATATGATTTTTTTATTCAAAGCAACACTTCCCTTATAGAAAAGAGTGATTGGCGCATCGGGACATTCTTTAAGCAAGTCAGGATAATGATCATCCTCCATGAAAAGTGTTTGAACGCCATATTTTTCATTAAAGTCCAATTGTTTTCTTGCTTTTATTAAAGCCTGAGGAATATTCATCTTGATCAATAACTCCTTTTTTAGATTGAATTTTTTTTCAAGAGAGCAAAGTTTTTCCTCAAATAAGGCATTGATGCCATTTGTTCTTAGGCATAATTGTTTTAGTTTTTGCTTGCCTATACCTTTTAAATTGGACGCCGCTATTTTATATAAATCCATTCTTGTTATAAAATTTTATTAGTTTCGTTATATAAGTTAACTAAATTTTAGATGCGTTATACCTTTGTAATTCTATTAATTTCCACGTTCAATTTATTATTTTCCAGTGCATTTACTCAGGTTTCGGGAACTGTTAATGATGGTCATAATGGCGAAGAGTTATATGGTGTTCGTGTTGAAGTTAAAGGAGGCCAAAAAGTTGCCTCTGACGTGTCAGGTAGTTTCTCACTAGCCCCTAATGCCTATCCAGTTTGGATTAAAGCTTCTTTAATGGGCTATATGCCTGATTCTATTTTGGTTGAGTCTCCTATGACTTTAAATTTCACTTTGTATGAACAGGTGTTAGAGATGAAAACCGTTGTCGTTTCTGCAGGAAGACGAAATCAAGATATTGAGGACATTTCAATATCCATGGAAATATTGACACCTGAATTGATCAACAATAAAGGTTATTCTAATTTGGAGCAGGCAGTAGATCAAAGTCCAGGAGTGTATGCAATGGATGGACAGGTAAGTATTAGAGGAGGTGGAGGATTTGCCTATGGTGCAGGAAGCCGGGTTTTATTATTATGGAATGGTATACCTATGATGTCTCCCGATATCGGAGATGCAAAATGGAATGCAATACCTATGGAGCAGGCGTCTCAAATTGAAATCATGAAAGGCGCATCTTCGGTTCTTTATGGAAGTGGGGCATTAAACGGAGTGATTGCGCTGACAGAAAAAGAACCGAATCCCAAAGGAACGTTAAAAGCAAAAATACAATCAGGATTTTATGACAATCCTCGTCGGTCGTCTATGAAGTGGTGGAATAAAAATCCAACTTTTCATTTGGCAGATATTTATTATGGGAAGTCTTCAAAAAACTTTGGATTTACAATTGGTGCGAATGCCTATTTAGATTCTGGATTTAGAAAGGAAGAGAGTGAGGAAAGATACAGGCTAAATGGGACATTTTATTTTAAGCCTGAGAAGAACAAAAAATTAAAAGCTGGGCTTAGCTATAATGCCCAATACCAAGATATAGGTGTTTTTGTACTTTGGAAAAACGATTCCATGGGATATGAGCCCCAAGACAATACTATTGATCGTCAAAAATCAATTCGCTTGAGTGTTGATCCATATGTAAAGTTATATGACAAATACAACAATAAGCATTATTTTAAATCACGATACTATTTAGTTACGACCGGTAATACTGAAAACTTGTATGCAAACTCATTGGCAGAGATGTATTATTTTGATTACCAGTTCCAAAGAAGTATGGGCGTCGGAAATACATTGACTGCAGGATTTGCCAATACGATTAATCGAGTACAAAGCTGGGTTTTTGGTGATCATCTCTCAGAAAATGCTGCAGCATATGCGCAATTTGAAAGTAAATTCAAAAAAGTTGATTTTTCTGCAGGAATGCGATTGGAATGTTTTAAAATTGACACCCTTGACTTTGATTCTAATATTTACTTCAAATATTTAGATAAAGAGGAGGTGCTAGACTCCTTAAAAATCCCTATTTATCCCGTTTTCAGAGCGGGTATGCATTATGAAATTAATCCTGCTTCCCATCTTAGGGCTTCCATAGGTCAGGGCATTCGTTTTCCTTCAGTTGCTGAACGTTTTGTTTCTACATCTGTTGGTGGGTTAATCATCTTTAAAAACCCAAATCTAAAACCTGAAAAAGGCTGGGCTGCTGAATTGGGCTATAAACAAATTTTAAAACTTGGAGATTGGAAGGGGTATTTTGATGTCTCAGGATTCGTCAATCAATATAGCAATATGGTTGAGTTTACATTTGGAATTTATAACCCAGATACGATTGTTTTACAGGCTCAGAACCCGGATGAAATAGATTATATTTTAAATTGGGTTGGATTTCAAGCCCAAAATGCAGAACGAGCAAGAATAACGGGTTTGGAATTTTCATTTAATAGTATGGGTAAAATAGGAAATGTTGAATTGACATCATTATTGGGATATACATATATGAATCCAATCAGCTTAAATGAAGATTCAGTATATCGTATGACTTTTTCTGATACCAGCGTTAATTTATTGAAATATAGGTTTAAGCATCTCGCGAAAGCTGACATACAAGCGACCTACAAAAATTTCTTTGTAGGATTTAGCTGCCGATACAACAGCTTTATGAAGAACATTGATGCGGTTTTTGAGCAGGATGTTGATCCTTCTGAATCAGAAATATATATTTTGCCTGGATTAGAAAACTATAGAAAGCTTTACAATAAAGGGGCATTTGTTATGGATGCCAGAATGGGGTACCAATTCAGTGATGCAATAAAACTTAATTTGATTGCAAATAATTTTTTGAATGCTGAATATGTCTCAAGACCAGGAGATGTTCAACCTCCGCGAAGTTTTATTATTCAATTGCAGTTCAATTTATAATAAATCGTTTTTTTTCGGAACAAAAGATTATTTTTATTCTATCCTAAACCAAAAATATGACAAGACTTCTAATTTGCTGTTTGCTTTTATCATTCTCTTTTAATGGAAATTCCCAAATTAAAGGAAAGGTAGTTGATGCTTCTACTGGAGAACCCATCATAGGCGCCAAGATTTATGCTTCTGATGGTCAAAGAGCGATTTCTAATTTTGATGGTGATTACAACCTACTATGCAAAGAATTTCCCGTAGAAATTGTTATTAAAATGCTTCAATATGTAAATGATACGCTAACAGTAGAGGCAGCAGGCAGGTATAATATAAAATTAAAGGAGCCTGTTACAGATCTTCAGATGGTCGTGGTTTCAGCAGGTCGCAGAAAACAAGCCATTGAAGAGGTTCCTGTTTCCATGGAAATTATTAGGCCAGAGTTGATTGATAACAAAGGAATAACAAGTTTGGATCAAGCAGTTGAACAAACTCCAGGGGTTTCAACATTTGATGGGCAGGTAAGTATTCGGGGCGGAAGTGGTTTTTCATATGGTGCAGGAAGTCGTGTACTTCTTTTATGGAACGGAATGCCTCTTTTATCTGGATATGCGGGTGATACACAATGGAATGCCATTCCAATGGAGCAAGCTTCACAAATTGAGGTAATGAAAGGTGCTTCATCAGTTCTGCATGGGAGTGGTGCACTTAACGGGATCATTGCATTAACAGAAAAAGAACCTGGAACAACACCAGAAACCAAGGTTAAGGTACAATATGGTATTTATGACAATCCCAAAAGAGCATCCTTAAAATGGTGGGACACCAATCCAATGACACAACAAGTTGAATTTTACAGAAGCCAAATGTTTAAAAACGTCGGATACACTTTCTCTTCTACATTTTTTCATGATGGAGGATATAAAGCAGGGGAAACTGAGTATCGCGGACGGGTGAGTGGATCTTTGTATTTTCGGCCGCAAAAATGGAAAAAAGTAAAAGCGGGTATTGGATATAATTACCAAGTTCAAAAAACGGGAAACTTTATCATTTGGGAAAGCGATTCTTTAGGGTATACTCCTCAAGGTGGAGTTGATACCAGTAATGCAGCATCAACTCTTACATATAATCTAGGCCATCGCTTGTTTTTGGATCCGTACATTAAAATGATTGATAAATACAACAACCGACATTCATTTAAGAATAGAATTTATTACGTTAAAAATGGCATATCAGGTACTGAGGGACAAAGCAGCGCTGCAACGATTTACTATTCGGACTATCAATTCCAAAAGGAATATGCCAATGGCTTTACGTTAACATCCGGAATTTCAAATATTGCTAATGTCGTTCGTTCTGAATTAGTTGGTGATCACAATTCGATAAATACGGCCATTTACACTCAGGTTGAACACCATATTGGTGATTTTGATTTTACAGCAGGCCTTCGGTTGGAATATTTTGAAATGGACGGGGAGCGAGGAGACAGTGATTTTATGCTTTCAAAGAAAGATTCGACGATTCTGCCATTTTATCCTGTAGCAAGATCAGGTTTTCATTATCAATTGGCAGAGTATACACATCTGCGTGCATCAATTGGTCAAGGGATAAGATATCCAGCAGTTGGAGAACGGTATATAAATACAAGTGTTGGAGCGCTCAATATTTTTCAAAACCCCCAATTGAAACCAGAAATTGGTTGGGCGGCAGAAATTGGTTTCAAGCAAGGTGTGCGCATAGGCGATTGGAAAGGGATGTTTGATGTTGCCGCATTTATTAATGAGTACCAAAACATGATTGAATTCACATTTGGCATTTATAACCCGTTTAATGGATCGCTTTTAAATACAGATACTGAAAGTGGATTAGAGGAGTATTTAGACCTGCAAGATCAAGGGGTCAGTATTTTTGAAATGATTGGTTTTAGGGCTCAAAATGCCGAATCTGCACGGATTACAGGGCTGGATTTTTCTTTTAATAGTATGGGAAGTATTGGCGATGTTGAGATTGTCTCGTTAATTGGATATACTTATATGAATCCGATAAGTTTAAATAATGATGCAGACTACAGAAGCACTTGGTCCGATACAACGGAAAATATTTTGAAATACCGTTATAAGCATTTGGCTAAACTAGATGTTGAGGTAAATTATAAAAAATACAGCGCCGGATTATCCTTGCGTTATGGTGGGTTTATGCGAAACATTGATAAAGTTTTTGAAGAACCTATAGGTGGGACAACTTATATTTTGCCAGGGTTAAAAGATTATAGAGAAAGATACAACAAAGGAAGTTTTGTGATTGATATGCGTCTTGGGTATAAATTGAATGACAATTATCGTTTAGGTTTTATGGTGAACAACTTATTAAATTCTGAATATACGAGTCGCCCGGGAGACATACAGCCCCCACGTAATTTCACTCTTCAAGTTCAAATGAAATTTTAATGAAAGTCATAGGTGTTATTCCCTCAAGATATGACTCAAGTAGATTTCCGGGAAAGCCCTTAATTGACTTGGATGGAAAATCAATGATTCAAAGGGTTTATGAGGGAGCTATGCGTTCTTTAAAAATAGATAAACTTGTTGTCGCTACTGATCACCAAAGAATAGTAGATGAGGTTGAATCTTTCGGGGGAAATGTAATGATGACCTCTTCAAGTCATATTTCAGGAACAGAGCGCTGCATTGAGGTAGCAGAGAAACACGATGATTTCGATGTTTTAATAAACATTCAAGGTGATGAGCCATTGGTGGATGTCGCTCAGATTGAGCAGCTCATTGATGCTTTTGACGAAGATCAGGTTCAAATAGCAACACTCGCATCCAAAAATATCAGCAGCATTGAGCTTTCAAATCCAAACCGTATCAAAGTCATTACTGATGCCCAAAGCAATGCTCTATATTTTAGTCGAAGTGTCATACCGAATAACTCAAAGCAAGACAAAATTTATTCCTACTTGAAACATATTGGACTATATGCGTTTACTAAGCAGTCTCTGACCAGAATTTCATCAATGACTTCATGCGAAATAGAAAGAGCGGAGTCATTAGAACAGTTGAGATGGATGTATCATGGTGAAAAAATAAGAGTGGTCCAAACTACTATTGAAACACCGAATATTGATGTGCCTGAAGATGTTGAAAAGGTTTTGAGTCTGTTGAGGAAATAGCATAAATGATTCGATTTTCTTTTTAACTTTGAGTATGACGAATTTAGACAGCATATTATTTGATCTATTGGTCCATCATAATTGTGTGATTATTCCAGAATTTGGTGGTTTTATCGCCAAACGGGTTTCGAGTCAAATTGATTTTGAAAAAGGAATCATTCATCCGCCCTCCAAGCACCTTCTGTTTAATAGGTTTCTTACAGCTGATGACGGCCTTTTGATCTCATCGTTTGTCCAATCTCAAGAAGAGGATTACGATTCAATTAAATTTAAGCTTTCAAGCTTTGTTACCGAGCTAGACAAAAGACTCAGTAATGGGGAAGAGGTTTCGTTTAAGCACATTGGGACACTGCGGCGTTCTGAGAATGGGAATTACACTTTCAAGCAAGACAGATCTTTTAATTTACTTGCAGATGCATACGGACTGAAAGAATTAGATTTTGTTTCTGTTCAGGAGGTTGAAGAAGAAAAAGAGGAGGTCATTATTGATGAAACTCCTTTGATAGAGCTGAAAAAAAAGAAATCAATTGGTGCGAAAAAGATTTTAAGATATGCCGCTGCAGCATGTATATTGCCGCTTGCGTTTTATAGTTTTTGGATACCATTCAAATCTGATTTTTTTAGCTCAGGAATGATTTCTGTAAATGATTTTAATCCGTTTTATAAAAAAGAGATTGGACGTTATGAGCCTGTCCCTTCAAAGCACATAATCAAGGAGCAAAAAAAGGAAGATGCACAAGTAGTATCTGCAGAGAATCAGTCACAACAGCGGGAAGAAACTTCTCCTATTGATAAAACCGTAACTGTCGAAGATTTAAAATCAGAGCAAGTGGTTTTAGCTACTGAATCAATTGCAAAATCAACATATCATAAACAATTTATCGTGGGTTGTTTTGCTGTAAAAGAAAATGCAATCAATCTCAAAAACAAAATAGAGGCCGATGGATTTGTTCCTGGGATCAGTAAATCTGGACGATTATTTAGGGTTTCAATGGGAGTAACGTATTCGGCTGAAGAGTATGACCGATTGGTATCGTCAGTTCGGTCGAAAGGATATAATGGATGGACTTTAAAAACAAAATAAACATGAATTATAGAATAGTATTAATTGCAATTTTTTTCAATTGCGCATTAGCTTCTGCTCAGAACGTTACAAATGTTGAAGGGAGTAAATATATTTTCAAAGAGGTTATTCGTCACGATGATTCTCCTGTAGAAAGTCAGGGTCGGACAGGAACTTGTTGGAGCTTTTCGGCGCTTTCTTTTTTAGAATCCGAAATAATGCGTGTCAATAAAACGGACAAGCCCGTTGTGCTTTCAGAAATGTTTATTGTGAGAAAGGCATACGAAGCCAAAGCAAAAAAATTCATCCGTATGGATGGAAGAACCAATTTTGGAGAAGGAGGAGCCTTTCATGACATACCATATGTTATTAAGAATTTCGGAATTGTCCCTCAAGATGTTTACACGGGATTAGAGAAAAAATCTGACAGTTATAATCATGGAGACATGTTTAAAGACCTGAACCGTATTGTAGGAGATGCGAGATCGCAAGGCAATGGGATACAGCAATCCTGGGTTGATGAATATAATGCAACGCTTGATGAAAATATCGGGGAGCTCCCAGAAACATTCAAGTATAAAGGAGAAAAGTATACAGCCATTACTTTTTACAACTCTTTGGGGATTGACATGAATGATTATGTCTCTATTACTTCTTTTACAAACCATCCTATGTATAAAACATGTATGCTTCAAATCCCAGACAATTGGTTATGGGAAGAAAGCTACAATGTGTCGATTGACGAAATGTACGCTGCTACCTTAAATGCATTAAAAAGTGGCTACACTGTTGCTTGGGGAGCTGATGTGTCGGAAGAAGGCTTCAGTTTTAGAAATGGGCTTGCGGTTGTGCCTCTCGATAAAGATAAAGTGATCGTTGAAGGAGAAGACAATAGTAATTTTTCAGATGCTGGAGCAGATAAAAAATCTACCATTTTTACTCGACCAGATTCTGAGGTTATTGTAACCCAAGAAATGAGGCAAAAGGGCTATGATGAAAAGGAAACCACAGACGATCATGGCATGCATATAGTTGGCCTTTATAAAGATGCGAAAGAAAGAAACTTTTTTCTAGTTAAAAACTCATGGGGTACTTCAAATTACCCAAAAGGGTATCTATTTGTGTCTGAACCTTACTTTAAATTAAAGACCATTAATATTTATCTTCACAAAGAAGGAGTTCCTGACATGTTACGGTCAAAACTAGGATTTTAGATTAATTACAAATACTTAGTGTCATTATTACACTTATTTGATTAAATTTGTTTCATAAGTCATGCATCGGTTTAAATTTATGTAGATATGAACTCAAAAAAAATTATAGGCGTTAACGGGTTTGGAAGAATAGGAAGATACTTTACCAGACTGGCTATTCTTGATCCAGAAATAGAAATTGGACTTATTAACGATTTGTCTGATATCAACACCTTAATGCATCTTTTTAAATACGACAGTGTTCATGGTCGATTCAATCTTGATTTTGAAATAGAAGGGGATCTTGTGCGGTTTTCAAATGGGAAAACGGTTGCGTTCTCACAACAACGCGACCCTTCAGGTATCAGATGGTCTGATTTTAAAGTTTCAACCGTCGTTGAATGTACGGGTTTATTTCTCACAAGTGAGCTTGCATCCAAGCATTTTTTAGGGGGAGCTCGAAAAGTGGTTCTATCCGCTCCGGCCAAGGACGATAATATTAAAACTATTGTTCTCGGTGTCAATGATGATTTGCTGACTGAAAATGATCGAATTGTATCGAACGCCAGCTGTACGACAAATAATGTAGCACCATTAATAGAAGTGATGCAAACTTTATGTGATATTGAGCAAGGATATATCTCGACAATTCATAGTTATACTTCAGATCAAAGGCTTCACGATTCACCCCACAAAGATTTGAGAAGAGCGCGGGCTGCTGCTCACTCTATAATTCCTACCTCAACGGGGGCTGCTAATGCTATTGTTAAAATATTCCCAAAGTTGGAGGGCGCTATTGCAGGAGGAGCGATTAGAGTTCCTGTTTCAGATGGCTCTATGACTGAGATAACGCTTATCGTCGACAAAAAGATATCTATTGACGAGATCAACCAGGCCATGCGTAAAGCTTCTGAAAAACAATTAGCTGGCATTCTTGAAGTGAATTCTGATCCAATTGTTTCAATAGATGTAATAGGTTCCTCAGCGAGTTCAATATACGATGAGACGCTTTCCACAGTATTTAATAATATGATTCGAATCGTTTCATGGTATGACAACGAATCTGGTTATTCAAACCGTTTGTTGGAGCTGACAAAAAAGGTTGGTTAGGTTCAATTTAAGTACAATTACTTATTTCCATTTTCTATTTTACTTAGATCGCTCTATGTGACGTGTTCTATTTTTATGGGAAACCAATTGATATTTATTTTTTTTAGACAATTCTGCTTGATATTTGACTTGTAATAAAAAACACAACGTCATGAATGCAAATAAAATTTTCACAATACTATTTTCACTAAGTCTTCTTTTTGTATCTTCAATTTCTTTCGCAAATCCTTTTAACGGTGATGATGATCCTATTAAAAAGAAAAAACATGGGGTGAAAGTAGTTACCTCTTCCATTTACGATGGCGATGCCACCATAAAATGGTATGATGAACGAATCGATTTTATAGAAATCACATCTAAAAATGGTCAGTTTATGCCATCAATTCCAGTATTAGAAGCTTCATCTCTTCATCTACATGATTTAATGAATGGGGTATATCTTATTCAGTTTAAATCTGAAGGAGAGATATTATATTATAAAGAAATAACTGTGCTTCGGTGATTGAGTAAATGCACAATTATAGTAAGGGGCATCTGCCCCTTTTTTTATGCCTCAATGGCTTGTATTCCAGGTAGTGTTTTCCCTTCAAAGTATTCAAGCAAAGCACCTCCACCCGTACTAACGTGACTAACCACTTGATCCACTCCGAATTTTTTTGCCGCCGCGGCACTGTCGCCGCCTCCAATTAGGCTATAAGCACCATTTTCTGTGGCTTGGGCCACAGCAATGGCGATCGATTTTGTTCCTTTTTCAAACGAGGACATTTCAAAAACACCCATTGGACCATTCCAAAGAATGGTTTTTGATTTAGAGATAACATCAGAAAAGTCTTTAGCTGCATTGCATCCTATATCTAGACCCATCCAGCCTTCTTTGATTTGATTACTCTCGGTTGTTTTTGTATTTGCATTATTATTAAAATCGTCTGCGATTACAGAATCTTCAGGCAAGTGAATTGAAACACCTTTTTCTTTAGCACGTTTTAAAATCTCAATACAGGTAGCCAATCTCTCGTCTTCACAAAGGCTATTTCCTATATCTCCGCCCAAAGCTTTTTTAAAGGTATATGCCATCCCGCCACCAATAATAATATGATCTGCTTTGTCAATGAGGTTTTCTACAATTAAAACTTTATCTGAGACTTTTGCTCCTCCAACAATTGCAGTAAATGGTCTTTTGGTGTTTTCCATGACCGATTTTGCACTTTGAATTTCTTTTTCCATTAGAAGGCCACACATTTTAGCATTTGGAAAAAATTGAGCTATATGACAGGTACTAGAATGCGCACGATGTGCGGTACCGAAGGCATCATTTACGTAACAATCTCCTAAATCGGCAAGTTTTTTGGCAAAGGGAATATCTCCTTTAGTCTCTTCAGCATGAAATCTGACATTTTCCAGAAGTAATATTTCTCCAGGTAATAATTTATCCGAAAGAACTGCTGCATCTTCACCTATACAATCATTTGAAAAATGAACCCTAGCCCCTGAGAGCTCTTCTATTCTTTTTTTAACATGTCTTAATGAAAATTTATCTTCAGATCCATTTTTGGGTCTTCCCAGATGAGACATGATGATGGCTGATCCATTATCTGAAAGGATTTTTTGAATGGTTGGCAATGCTGCTCTAATCCTCTTGTCATCAGTGATTTCTAATGTTTCTTTATCTAGAGGCACATTAAAATCCACACGTACAAGTGCTTTTTTTGAATTAAAGTTGAAATTATCAATAGAGTTCATCCTATGTTTTTTGTGCAAATCTAATAAGTTGCTGAGTATTTTAACCATTAAAATACCGAAGTATGTAACCCATTTCAAAATATTTGTTCAGTTTTGTAGAAAATTAAAACTATGTATAAGCACCCATTCCTTTTTCTTTATGCGATTATTTTTTTAATGTCATGCGGAAATATTAATTCTGTCAAAGAAAGTATTCAATACTCTGATGAACTTGCTGAAGATATTAAATTCCATCCTATGGATGCAGATGCGACAGAGTATTTTGATGAACTTGCTGAAGAAAACGAACCTAAGGTTCGTGAAATATACAATCCAGCAAATACCATTTTGACGGACTTGGTTCATACCAAACTTGAAGTGTCTTTTAATTGGGAGGAGTCCCAGTTGAACGGTAAAGCAACGATTACCGCCAAGCCACATTTTTATGAATCAGACAAGTTGATTTTGGATGCCAAAGGAATGGATGTTTTGAAAGTTCAAATGAATGGGGCTGATTTAAACTACACTTATAATGATGCTTTGAAATTAAATATTGACTTGGGTCGTACTTATAAAAGTACAGAGCAATATACGATAAGCATTGAGTATGTTTCTAAACCTGATGAACTTGAAATGGGAGGAAGCTCGGCAATAACAGGAGACAAGGGGTTGTATTTTATCAATCCAAAAGGAGAGGAGAAAAATAAAATGCCACAAATTTGGACGCAAGGAGAAACACAAGCCAATTCAGTTTGGTTCCCTACAATTGATTCTCCAAATGCAAAAACTACTCAAGAAATTTATATTACTGTTGAAGACAAGTATGTAACGCTTTCAAATGGTGATTTGGTTTCTTCAAAAAAGAATAAAGACGGAACAAGAACGGATTATTGGAAACAGGATCTTCCACATGCGCCATATTTATTTATGATGGCAATTGGAGAGTATAGTATTGTAAAAGATTCTTACACCAAAAAAGACGGATCTAAAATTGAAGTCAATTATTATGTTGAGCCAGAACATAAAGAAGATGCTCGGGGCATTTTTGGAGAAACACCAAATATGATTGGTTATTTCTCTGAGTTATTAGATCTTGAATATCCTTGGGACAAATACAACCAGGTTGTGGTTAGAGATTATGTCTCAGGAGCCATGGAAAACACAGGTGCTGTTATTTTTGGCGAATATGTGTATAAGGACAAAGAAGATTTGCTTGATGGGAACGATCAGTCTACTATTGCACATGAGTTATTTCATCACTGGTTTGGAGATTTAGTGACTTGTGAGTCATGGGCGAATCTGCCATTAAATGAATCTTTTGCCAATTACTCTCAATATTTGTGGGATGAGTATCGTTATGGAATGGACGAGGCAGATTATCAGGCTGAAATGGAGGCCGATGGTTATTTCCAATCAGCATCTTATCAGGGGTATCACGATTTAATTTGGTTTGATCATTTTGACAAAGAAGACATGTTCGACGGGCATTCTTATAACAAGGGCGGGCGGATTTTACACATGCTACGTAGCTATTTGGGAGATGAGGCATTCTTTAAAGGGCTAAATAACTATTTGACAACGAATAAATATAAGGCGGCGGAGTTTCATCATTTAAGACTCGCTTTTGAGGAGGTCAGTGGTGAAGATTTAAATTGGTTCTTTAACCAATGGTTTTTAGGTAAAGGACATTTAATTTTATTTACTGATTACGAAGTTACAGATGATCAAACCATACTATTCAAAGTAAAACAAAGACAAAACATTGAAGATTTTCCGATTTATAAAATTCCAACACAGGTTTTAATTTGGTCAGGAGATGAGGTGGTTGTGCATGATATTGTTATTGATGAATTGGAGCAAGAATTTGAGTTAAGTTATTCTGGTGAAATTAAAAATATTCAAATCGATCCTAAACAAGATTTATTAGCAAAAATATATGAAGAAAAATCAGCAGATCAATTTAGACATCAGTTTTATAATTCTAAAGCATACAAGTCGCGAATGGTTGGATTGAGAAGAGCAAGTAAGTCGAATACATTAGAAACACAAAATTTACTTTCGGATGCATTAGATGACCCTTTTTGGAATATAAGAATTGAAGCAGCATCAATAGCGTATCAATTGGGATGTTCTGATAACGATGATATTGCGAATAAGATGTTGAACCTTGCAAAAAACGACTCGATTTCAAAAGTGCGAGCAGAGATGATACAGATGCTCGACAAGTCCGGAGAAGAAGAAGCAACACTTTTGACCTTGTTTAAACAAATGGTCAGCAACGACCCTTCCTCAAATGTCAGGTCTAGTGCTTTTCAAGCATTGGTTGACTTAAATCCGTCTCAAGCACTGAGTGAGGCAAGGTTAATGGAGGATGGTGCATCACTGTCTTTAAAAATCACATTGGCTGAGGCGTACAGTAAAATGGGGGAGGCACAAGAACAAGCATTCTTTGAAGATTTAATTTACAATGGTGGAGCATCGGGGGAAGATGAGATGCGTGTTTTGTTTTCTTATTTGACTTATGCCTTGATGCAAGATATTGATCTAGTACAGAAAATGCCTAAAATATTGGCTTATTATAAAGAGAATGGTGGTGGGTACGTTGCGATGTATTATGATCGTATTATTGCTTATTCCATAGAACAATGTCAAGAAATCATTAACGCTTTGGTTATAGAAGAAAATGTCACAGAGAGTGATCAATTACTTCAGGTGGTTTCTGACCTTGAGAAGTTGTCGGAAGAATAATCTTCATTTTCTTAAAACTTTCTGGTTTTTTTCATGTTTTTTAAATGACGTTAAATAATTATAATTATATTTGATTAAAAATACGTCAATAATAAAGATTAAAATATAAACATCATGAAATTACTAGAAGTTGGAGACAAGGCTCCAAGTTTTGAAGGTTTAGACCAAAATGATAACAAAGTTTCTTCCAACGATTTTAACGGGTCGAAATGGGTGGTTTACTTTTATCCCAAAGACAATACGCCAGGATGCACTGCTCAGGCATGTAGCCTTCGCGATGGTTTTGATGATTTGACGAAAAATGGCATTAAGGTTATGGGGGTGAGTGCCGATAGTGTAAAAAGTCATGACAAATTTGCCTCCAAATTTGCTTTACCCTTTTCTTTGTTGTCTGACGAATCGAAAGAGCTTATAAATAAGTTTGGAGTTTGGGGACCGAAAAAATTCATGGGTAGAGAGTATGAAGGAATTCACAGGGTTTCATTTATTATGGATGAAGAGGGATTGATTACTCATGTAATTCAAAAGCCTAAGACTAAGGATCATGCAAATGAAGTGCTTGGATTACTAAATTTAAATTAAGTCGTAAATTGTTTACGATGTAGTGAATGTACATTTGATTCATTATTAACATAGGGCAATGCTCAAAAAAACAAACGATATGTCAAAGAAAGATGTCAATACTGAAAAATTAAAAGCTCTACAGCTTACAATGGAGAAATTAGACAAAGCCTATGGTAAGGGTGCCGTCATGAAACTGGGCGATGCTCCCGTCGAAAAAGTTGATGTAATTCCAACAGGGTCTTTAACATTAGATATTGCACTGGGCATACAAGGATATCCTAAGGGTAGAGTTGTTGAAATTTATGGACCAGAATCATCAGGTAAAACTACATTAGCTATTCACGCAATTGCTGAAGTTCAAAAGCAAGGTGGGATAGCAGCATTTATTGATGCAGAGCATGCTTTTGATCAGTTTTATGCTCAAAATTTAGGTGTTGATGTGGCCAATCTCTTGATTTCTCAACCAGATAACGGAGAGCAAGCATTAGAAATTGCAGATAATTTAATTCGTTCAGGAGCAATTGATCTTATTGTTGTTGACTCAGTTGCAGCGCTTACTCCGCGTGCCGAAATTGAAGGCGAAATGGGAGATTCTCAAATGGGATTACAAGCGCGATTAATGTCTAAAGCATTAAGGAAACTTACAGGTTCAATAAATAAAGCAGGTTGTTGTTGTATTTTCATCAATCAGCTCCGTGAAAAGATAGGAGTAATGTTTGGAAATCCTGAAACAACGACAGGCGGAAATGCATTAAAATTTTATTCTTCAGTTCGTATAGATATTCGTCGCTCTACTCAGATAAAGGATGGTGATGAGGTCAAAGGAAATAGGGTAAAGGTTAAAGTTGTTAAAAACAAAGTAGCTCCTCCATTTAGAAGGGCAGAGTTCGATGTGATGTACGGTAAAGGCATTTCTAAAATCGGAGAAATAATAGATATAGGTGTCGAGTTAAATATATTAAAAAAGAGCGGTTCTTGGTTTTCATATGGTGAAACAAGATTAGGACAAGGTCGTGATGCAATAAAAAATTTACTATTAGATAATCCCGAGTTAGCCGAGGAACTAGAACACAAAATTAAAGAGGCCCTTGTGAAACCTGAAACAGAAAAGACGGTTTTACAAGATTAAGAGCAAATCGTTTGGTTATAACGGCATCGTGAGGTGCCGTTTTTTTATTCCAAAAATTAAATTATTTTTGAGGAAATAATTTTAAAAATACTATGAAAAAATTTACCTACTTATTTGTTATTTCTGTTTTGATGTTTGGAACCCAGTCTTGTAAAAAAAAGGGTTGTATGGATTCAAGTGCGGCAAATTATAATGATGAAGCCAAAAAAGACGATGGCACCTGTGTATATACCCCGGTAATAACTTTAATCGGTGCTACGGACACCACGATTAGTGTCGCAACGGAATGGGCAGATCCAGGAGCTACTGCTGCCAATATAGATGGTGCGATTGTTGCGGTTATGGATAATTCAACGGTTGATGCTAGTGAAGTTGGGGTTTACACTATTACATATACAGCAACGAATGATAATGGGACAACGACTGTTATTCGTACAGTAAACGTAGTTGTGAATCAGGATTCTTGGTTAGGAGATTGGAGTGTCAGTGACAATTGCGGTGGTGGAACCGGACTTGCATTAAATGGATCACCTAATATTATTGCAGGAGGAAACGAAGAGCAAATATTAATTACTGAATTTTTAAGTGGTGTAACAGGTTCATATGGAACAGCCATTTGCCAAATCGATGGTGATGCGATTACAATAGCATCGGCATCAGATGGAGCTCCTGGAGGGCTTGGAGATATCAATTATTCAGGATTTGGTACAATGAATAGCAACGGATTAAGCTTTACCATAACTTATACTTGGCAGAATACAACTCCAATTACCGGAGGTTCTGGAACATGTTCAGCTACATATTCTAAATAGATTACTAGATAACATTTTTAAAGGAGAGTTAGGCTCTCCTTTTTTTGTGCTTAGTACTTGCATAGAATGATATAAACATCTACTTTTGCCCCCTATTAAAAAATGAAATAAAATGGAATCAATGATTATTTATATGCCGATTGCAGCAGCCATTATTGGATTGTTGTATATGTTGGTAAAGAAGTCTTGGGTAATGAAACAAGATGCAGGTGATGGGAAAATGAAAGAGATTTCTGATCATATATATGAAGGGGCTTTGGCATTTTTAAAAGCGGAGTACCGGCTTTTGGCAATATTTGTTATTGTGGTTAGTATCGCCCTTGCGATTGTATCAATGATTGTTCCTTCTACGCATTGGATGATTGTAATTGCCTTTATTTTTGGAGCCTTGTTTTCTGCCTTTGCTGGAAATATGGGTATGAAAATAGCAACGAAAACCAATGTGAGAACTACACAAGCTGCCCGAACGAGTTTGCCGCAGGCATTAAAAGTCTCTTTTGGAGGAGGAACTGTTATGGGGCTTGGTGTTGCTGGTCTTGCAGTTTTAGGATTAACGGCATTTTTTATTCTTTTCTATAATATGTTTATGGTTAGTGGAGAAGCATTTTCTACAGATAAGATGACCATTGTATTGGAAACATTAGCTGGATTTTCACTTGGGGCAGAGTCTATTGCTTTATTTGCCCGTGTAGGTGGAGGTATTTATACCAAAGCCGCTGATGTTGGTGCAGACCTCGTTGGTAAAGTTGAAGCTGGTATTCCAGAAGATGACCCACGTAACCCAGCAACTATTGCTGATAATGTTGGAGATAATGTTGGAGATGTTGCAGGAATGGGAGCCGATTTATTTGGTTCATATGTTGCAACTGTTTTGGCGGCTATGGTTTTAGGAAACTATGTTATAAGAGATAATGGTGCGGTTGAATCTTTTAGTGGAATGGGGCCAATTTTATTACCAATGGCGATTGCTGGAGTAGGAATTATTATTTCAATGATTGGATCAATGTTGGTTAAAATTAAATCGAATGACGCAAAAGAAAAAGAGGTAATGGGTGCATTAAATGTTGGAAACTGGGTTTCTATTGCATTGGTTGCTGTTTCTTGTTACGTGTTGGTTAAATGGATGCTACCTGAAACGATGAACATGCAGTTCTTTGGAGTTGAAGACTCTGAAGGGAATCCTATTAAGACTCCGATTAGTTCATTTCGAGTTTTTGGTGCAACCATCATTGGATTGATCGTTGGTGCTGTTATTTCATCGGTCACTGAATACTATACAGGATTGGGTAAAAAACCTATTTTAAAAATTGTACAACAATCAAGTACAGGAGCAGGAACAAACATCATCGCTGGTCTAGCTACTGGTATGATTTCTACATTCCCAACCGTTCTTTTATTTGCAGGTGCAATATGGGGATCATATGCATTTGCAGGTTTCTACGGTGTTGCAATGGCTGCCTCTGCCATGATGGCCACAACAGCTATGCAGTTGGCAATTGACGCATTTGGACCAATTGCAGACAATGCAGGTGGTATTGCTGAAATGAGTGAGCAGGATCCTATCGTCCGTGAAAGAACAGATATTCTAGATTCAGTAGGTAACACGACTGCTGCAACAGGGAAAGGTTTTGCTATTGCATCAGCAGCATTAACTTCATTGGCTTTATTTGCGGCCTACGTTACATTTACAGGAATTGAAGGTATTAACATCTTCAAAGCACCTGTACTTGCCATGCTTTTTGTTGGTGGAATGGTGCCCGTTGTGTTCTCTGCCTTAGCAATGAATGCTGTTGGTCGGGCTGCGATGGAAATGGTACAAGAAGTAAGGCGTCAGTTTAGAGATATTCCTGGAATTATGGAAGGTACAGGTAAACCAGAATACGATAAATGTGTTGATATTTCTACTAAAGCTTCTTTGAAACAAATGATGTTACCAGGGTTATTAACTATAGGTTTCCCATTAGTGATTGCTTTTGTCCCTCTTGCATTTGGAATGAATAACTTAATGGTTGCTGAAATGTTGGGTGGTTATATGGCCGGAGTAACCGTAAGTGGTGTTCTTTGGGCGATCTTCCAAAACAATGCAGGTGGTGCATGGGATAATGCAAAGAAATCATTTGAAGCGGGTGTTGAAATAAACGGAGAAATGACTTACAAGGGTTCTGATGCACATAAAGCTGCTGTAACAGGAGATACTGTAGGAGATCCTTTTAAAGATACATCTGGACCATCAATGAATATCTTAATCAAATTAACGTGTTTGATTGGTTTGGTTGTAGCCCCAATTTTAGGAAGTGGACATGGAAATGATACACCTAAGCCTGGTATTACAGAGAAATGTTGTTCTGTAGACGGTAAATGTTCTAAAGACGACACATGTAAGGATGAGAAGTCTTGTTCTTCTGAAGCAAAAGCATGTTGCAAAAAAGAAACAGAAAAAGAATGTTGTGCAGGTAAAGAAGAAAAATGTGCGGGTTGTAAGGCCAAGGCAAACAAATGTGATATGTCTAAGTGTTCAGGAATGACTAAGGCAGATTGTGAGAAAATGTGTGATGAGATGGGTTGTAGTGATGATGAAAGAGCCATGTGTATGTCACATTATGATGAAGACGACAATTCGAAAGAATAACATCTCTTTTATAAACAACGAAATTACAAGCCATCGTGAGATGGCTTTTTTATTGCCTAATAATTTCAATTAAATTAGTACCATAATAATCTGCCTTGGATAAATCTGATTTTTTTGAAAATGTGTACGAAGTAGTAAAGCTCATTCCAAGAGGGAGAGTTACCTCATATGGTGCGATTGCATCTTATTTAGGCTCCAAACAGTCATCTAGAATGGTAGGGTGGGCAATGAACGCCTCACACAAGCTAAAAGAGGTTCCAGCCCATCGTGTTGTTAACCGAAATGGAATCTTAACTGGCAAACATCATTTTGAAACGGCAGATCGAATGCAAGAGCTCTTGGAGGAAGAAGGAGTAAAAATAATTAATGATGAAATAGTCGATTTTGACGAATGTTTTTGGAGTCCAACAATAGAATTGGAGTTACCTTAAGTTTTTCTTTAATTTTAGCACCAAAATCACCTTTATGAAATTTGGAACCAAAGCCATACATGCAGGAGTAAATCCTGATCCAACCACAGGCGCTATAATGACACCGATATATCAAACTTCTACCTATATACAGGACGGTGTAGGTAACCACAAGGGTTATCAATATTCACGAACTCAAAACCCAACAAGAGATGCATTGCAAAAGAATTTGGCAGCTCTCGAGAACGGAAAATTTGGGGCGGTATTCGCCTCCGGAATTGCAGCCATTGATTGCGTAATCAAAATCCTAAAACCTGGAGATGAGGTTGTAGCAACAAACGATCTTTATGGTGGGTCGTATCGCATATTTAAAACTATTTTTGAGCAATATGGAATTGTCTTTCATTTTGTTGACCTGAAAAATGCTTCAGCAGCTCATAATGCGATGAATGAGAATACAAAGCTTATTTGGGCCGAAACACCAACGAATCCGATGATCAATATTATTGATATTAAGGCTTTGGCCTCCTTGGCAAGAAATTCAAACGCGATGCTCTGTGTGGACAATACTTTCGCTACTCCCTATTTGCAGAACCCGCTCGATCTTGGGGCAGATATTGTAATGCATTCCGTAACTAAGTATTTGGGAGGTCATTCTGATGTAGTTATGGGAGCCTTGGTAACTTCGAAAAAAGAAATTTCAGAAGAAATCTACCGAATTCAAAATTCTTCAGGCGCAATTGCAGGGCCAATGGATTGTTTTCTTGTACTTCGGGGTATAAAAACATTGCATCTAAGAATGGAAAAACACTGTGAAAATGGAGAGATAGTTGCTCGTTTTCTTGAGTCACATCCAAAGGTGGATAAGGTATATTGGCCAGGTTTAAAATCACATGCTAATCATGATATTGCAAAAGAGCAGATGCGGGGTTTTGGAGGCATGATCTCCTTTACGCTTAAAGGTGACAATTTAGAGGACGCCCTAAATTTCGTTCAAAATGTTAAGTTATTTGCCTTGGCCGAATCCTTAGGAGGCGTAGAGTCCCTAATCGGTCACCCGGCTACAATGACACATGCTGCAATTCCTAAAGAGACGAGAGAAAAGAGTGGTGTTGTTGACAGTTTGATTCGATTAAGCGTGGGGGTCGAGGATATTGATGATTTATTGAAAGATTTAAAACAAGCTTTATAGGTTTTCTATAATGTGAAAAAATTGCTCTTTTTTTGCAGGAGACAACGGTACTGAACTACCATCTTTCATAATTACCGCTCCGCCATCTACTTTATCGTAACGGTCAATAAAATCAAGATTTACCAGATGCGATTGTTGTACTCTGAAAAAGGAGTGTCCAGATAAGAGTAAATCGTATTCTTTTAATGTTTTTGAAACGAGAATTCTTTTACCAGAATTGAGGAAAAAAGAGGTGTAGTTTTTGTCTGCTTCACAACGAATGATATCCTTCAGTTCTAAAACATAAACACTTTCCTGCGTTTTTAATACGAGTTTCTTTTTCTTGTTTCTATCAGAATTATTTTCTAATGCATTAAATTGATTCTCGTTGTCATTTTTGTCTAGTTTGGACAATGCTTTTTCGACTGCCTGCTCTAATTCTTCGACATCAATAGGCTTTAATATATAGGCAAGAGCGCTAAAATTAATGGCTTGAATGGCATATTCTTGATAGGCCGTTATGAAGATGATTTCAAAATCTTTTTCTTTCACCCCTTTTAAAACATCAAAACCATTTCCGTCAGGCATTTGTATGTCCAGAAATACAAGGTCAGGCTTTATTGTGTTGATGGCCTGAATCCCTGTTTCAACATTAGACCCATCAGTGTATATTTCAAATTTGTGACCAAATGAAATAAGGAGTTTTTTTATGAAATCTTTGGTCTTGTTTTCATCATCAATAATAAGGATCTTTTTCATAGTTAGTCTAAGTTAATCTAAGTTAATCTTTTCGGTGAGTAATGGGAGGTTTAACTCTACGAGAGTGCCACTAAATTTCCCCTCTTGTAGATCTCCAATTTCAACAGTAGCTTTTGATCGGTATTTCTTATTGATAATATTCACTCTTTCTTTTGTTATGTTTAGAGCCATACTCTTGTGGTCCTTTTTCAGTTTGTTTTTTTCAGATTCTTTACGTCCAACCCCGTTGTCTTCAATTTTTACATAAAGCATTTCGTTTTGTTCTTTAAACTCTATGTGAATATGTCCATTTTCTACTATGTTAAGCTGTCCATGTTCTATTGAATTCTCAACAAACGGTTGAGTAATCATAGGGGGGATCAATACTTTTTTAAAAACCAGTTCATCGGGCACTGTTAATTTAAAGTCAAATCGATTTTCAAATCTCAATTTTTGTGTTTTTAGATATTTGTCAAGGATATCAACCTCGGTTTCAAGTGTGATGAATTCTTTTGGAGAATTTTCTAAAATAAGTCGAATTAATTTTGAAAAACTGACCAAAAACTTTGAAGATTTACTCGGATCATTTTCGTAGATATAGCCTTGTATTACGGACATGGCATTAAAAATAAAATGAGGATTCATTTGTGTCCTCAATAAGGTTTGAGACATTTCTATTTCTTGAGTTTGTTGCTTGATCTTAAGTTGTCTAAAATAAAAGACAACAATAATAATGATGGATGTCAAGATGATTACAATGAGTATGATCGTGGAAAACTGTTTTTCACTTTTTAAAGCAAGGAGTTCTTTTTCCTTTTTTTGAGTCAATATTACTTGACTCTGCTCTTTAATGCGATATTCCCTAAGCTCACGTGAATACATTTGCGTCAATTCATTTATAGCTTTGGTGCTAGATATTGATGAATTGATATTCGTGTATTTTTGATATTCTTCAAGGTTGGCATAAGCCCGAGTAAAATCTTGTTTATTGGCATAGACTTCTGCAAGAAATTTATGACTTTCTAGACGATATGAATCAAATTCATAACCCTCAAGGAGGTTTAACGATTTATTAAAATAGCTTTCTGAGAGTTTCCATTCTTTCTGTTTAAAGAATAGCTGTCCAATAAGATGCAAGGAAATGGCATTTCCAACCTTATCTCCAAGGTGTTCAAATTGACTTCTGGCAGTTGCTAATTCATTGTTGGCCTGTTCATAATTGTTTTGATAGATCAATATTTTAGCCTTTGTAAGCATCGTCAGAGGAAGATTTGTGCTTTCTTCCCACTCCTTTATTAATGGCAGACTTTTTTCTAAATACCTGGTCGCTTCTGTTTCCTCTTGTAAGGCAAGAGATACCTCAGAAAGGCCTCTGTAAATTACAGATTTGTAGAAAGTCGCATTGTTTTTTTCAGCAAGACTTAATGCTTTTCTATAATAAGTTTTTGCTTCATTATAGTAGCGTATTTGAAAAGATTTTTCTGCAATTTGAATGGTACCCCAACAGATGTTTTTGAAGTCTCTATTTTCTTCTGCTTGGTCAATAAACTTAATGAGTACCGAAGTACTCTGTCCAATCATTCCAAAATGATTATAAATTACGGATTGTGTTCTGAATGTATTTAAAACTGCATTCTCTGATGACGATCTTCGAGCAAAATTTAATGAGAGATTAGAATAGAAAAGAGATGAATCTTTATTATTCAGATACATGTTTGAAAGTGCAAGAATCCTGTAAGCTTTTGAAAGCTCATCATTATTTCTGTTTTTTTCCACTTCATTTAAGTGTTTTCTCGAGGCAGATAGGCTCTTTACATAGTCTCCGGAATAATTGGAAAAAACACTTTCCCAGAAATGCATTTTTAAAGCATCTTGATTTAATAAGGATAAATTATTTTGATAAAGTTGTTTGAACTTTATGAACTCTCCTTTTTCTAAGTAATGGGACAATAATAAATCTAATATAACAAGCTTATCATTTTTTTGAGTTTGTTCATCATTTAAATTTACTTTTAGTCTATCGACCAATTCATCATTCGATACGAGTGATATTTTTGAATTTTGATTAAATATTTTAATAAGCTCGCCCGTTTTATCCTCTTGCTGTGCTGTAATCTGCAATGAAAAACAGAGTAAGGAGACAAGGGCAAGGAGTATTATTTTATTCATTTGCTTAAAATTACAAAATTGCGCGAGACGAGATGTTCTATTTCCCTTAAACAAACGTAAATTTTTATTTCATAAAGTAAGTGTCAAATTGCGTATCTTTGAGTCTTAAAATAAAAAAAAATGAGTTTATTGACTGTTGGAAGTGTCGCATTTGACGCCATAGAAACACCATATGGAAAGACCGATAAAATTGTTGGAGGTGCGGGAACCTTTATCGCATTGGCATCATCCTATTTTGAGAAGAATCAGAATATTATTTCTGTTGTTGGTGATGACTTCCCAAAAGAAACATTGGACGATCTAAATAGACGTGGTATCGATACCAAAGGGCTGCAAGTAAAAGAAGGGGAGAAAACCTTTTTCTGGTCTGGGAAATACCACAATGATATGAATAGCAGAGATACGCTAATAACAGAACTGAATGTACTTGAAAATTTTGACCCATTGGTGCCTGAGGAATACCAGAATTCTGAGTATCTGATGTTGGGTAATTTGAGTCCATTGGTTCAAAGTACAGTAATCACTCGACTAAATAAAAGACCAAAACTCATTGCAATGGATACCATGAATTTTTGGATGGATATTGCAATGGGTGATCTTGAAAAGACCATTTCTATGGTAGATCTATTGATTATTAATGATGAGGAAGCCCGCCAATTGAGTGGTGAATATTCTCTCGTAAAAGCCGCCAGGTTGATTCGAGGAATGGGACCCAAGATTTTGATTATTAAGAAAGGTGAACACGGGGCTCTACTTTTTGTTAAGGATGAAGTGTTTTTTGCTCCAGCTTTACCGCTTGAAGAAGTTTTTGATCCAACTGGTGCAGGAGATACTTTTGCTGGTGGATTTATGGGGTACATCGCATCTACAGGTGACTTGTCATTTGAGAACTTAAAAAGAGCGGTTATATATGGTTCAGCTATGGCTTCTTTCTGTGTTGAGAAATTTGGAACAGAGAGGCTGTTGGATTTAAAGAGTGAGGAGATTTCATCGCGGATTGAGAGGTTTGTGAGATTGGCAGATTTTGATATGAATGTTTTGGTAAAATGAAAAACGAATTAATAGAAAAGCTTAGTGCTAAAATTGGAGAAGATGACTTGATCTCTAACATAAGAGAGGTCAATCAGCTTAAAGTTGATTTTGATGATTGGTTATTGAAGTCAGAGGGGAGTCAACAAGTTGAGGTACTAAAAGCTAAGGACAAAGGAGAAACAATTGAGCAAGTTGATTTTACGATTGTTAAAGAACAATTTTATGTTCTTTATGGAAGCTATAAAGAAAACCGAAAAAAGCAAATTGAGTTAAAAAATCAATTGGAAGAGGTAAACTTAAAGCAAAAAACCGATCTAATTACAGAGCTTAAGACGCTCGTTGAAAATGAGGAAAATATTGGCTCAGCTTTCAAAGCGTTTAATACGATACAAGAGACTTGGAAGAAAATAGGAGACATTCCTAGAACAAAAAGGGATATCGTTCAAAAAGAATATTCTAGACTTCGTGAAATGTTCTTTTACAACATAAATATGTATCGTGAAATTAAAGATCATGATTACAAAAGAAATGCTCAACTAAAACAAGAGATTATTCACAAGCTGCAGACTCTTCGTAATGGGGAAAGTCAAGTAAGAGAAATTGAAAAATCACTTCGTTCGCTTCAAGATGATTGGGAGGATATAGGCCCTGTTAATAATGAGGAATGGGAGATATTAAAGACAAGCTATTGGGAAGCGGTTCGTTCTATTTATGATAAAATAAATAAACATTACGATGAATATCGCCAGATTCAAAATGACAACTTAAATAAGAAACGGGCAATTATCGCTTCTCTAAAAATTAAGATAAAAGAAGAAGACGATTCTAGAAATATCAAACAATGGAATCATCTTACAAATGAGGTTAAAAAAGCACAAGAAGATTGGAAAAAAATTGGTTTCGCTGCAAAAAAAGACAATGATAAAATTTGGAAAGAATTTAGAGGTATCTGTAATGCTTTTTTTGATGAAAGAAAGGTGTTTTTTAAATCAAAAGATGAGGTAGATCATAAAGCTAGAGACGTTAAGAAAGAATTAATTGCTCGCGCAGTGGAATTGAATAATTCTGAAGACATCCAAGCGGCAACTAAAGGATTAATAGATCTTCAAAAAAAGTGGAAGACAACAAAGAACGCAGGTCGGTATGAACGTCCTCTTTGGGAAGAATTTAGAAAAGTTTGTGATCAGTTTTTTAATAGAAAGGAAGAGGTCTCGAATGAATTTAAAAAAAGTCTTGAAGAAAACTTAAAGGCTAAAAATACGGCTATTGCATCCTTTAAGAATAAGGAATTAACTAAAGAGTACACGGAGCAAAACCTTAAAGAGGACATTGAGTCTTTTGTTGCGATAGGTCCTGTTCGAAAAGACAAGTCAAATCAGATTTTATCCGAATTCATTAGTGTTCTAAAAGAGAAAGTAAAAGGTCTTCAATTTAAACCTGAACAAGTGGAGTTGACTATATTTAAGCTCAAAATTGATTCCTATGCATTAATGGAAAACAGAAAAGACATTTTTTTTAAAGAAAAAAACATCCTTCGTAAGAGAATTTCCACTTTAGAAAATGACATTTTACAATCAGAAAACAATCTCGGTTATTTTTCAGTTTCAAAAGGAGCAGAGAAACTTTTTGACAAGGTCAATAAAAAGAATGAGGAAGTAAAAGAAGAAATTGTAATGTTAAAACGTCAGTTGAAATTAATCCCAAATGAATAGTTTTACCAATAGTCTATTGATATTTTTCACCATTCCGTTATTGTGCTTAACGGTATACATTGGATTGGATGTGCCCATTGATTTCCTTCATACTACGGGCAGTGAGCTGCCTTATCAGGGTTACATGTTTTTAGGATTTGCATTACTATTTTTTATTATTCTAATATGGAGGAGTATTCGTAGATGGATGGGCTTGTTAATTGTCAACAAACAATCAAGATTCCAATGGAATAAAGTGGTTAGCAAAGGAAGGTCTCAACGTATAGTTGTGTATACGTTGCTAGAGTCGGGTATCATGTCTGCTGTGGCTTACGCTATGTTTAGAGTTACAGGGGAGCATCATTATCCTGGAATTGTTCTCTTTGGGTTTTCTGTTGAAGGCCTTTTTTTTCTTGTGATTGGAATAAGAAATAAATTCAGAGTTGGAATTTCATCTAAAGCGGTTATCGTGTCTGATAGGGAGGTTACTATTGTGTATTTGTCTGGTTTAAGACAGGTCACTATTGGAAAAGAATCTGTATATTTTGATTACATTAAAGACTTACAATTATCATTCCCTACAGATTGCATTGCTCCAGAAGAGTTGGATTCGTTTCGTTCTGGAATTCGAGAGGTTGTTGATAATGACCGGGTTTTGATTCGCAATAGCTATTAATCATGAAAGAAGCACAAATACTAATCATAGAGGATGACGCTGTTTTTGCCGAGATGGTTCAGTTTCAGCTGAGCACCTCTGGAATTTCCTTAGAAAACATTATCTCGATTGATTCTATAGGTGAAGCAAAAGAGATTAGAAAATATCAAGAACCGGATGTTATATTATTGGACCTAAATATTACTGATTCTTCTGGAGTAGAAACCTACGATTCAATCAAGAATCTCTTTCCTCTTGCCTCTGTGATTGTTTTATCAGGAATGGATGATGAATCAATTGCTTTAGAAATCGTTTCTAAAGGAGGCCAAGATTATGTCTTAAAGGGGGACTTGAATGCCCAGATATTAAATAAAACCATCAAATATGGTTTATTAAGAAGACAATTAAGCATCAAGGTTCAAAAATCTGAAAGAAAGTTTAAAGATGTATTTAACAAGTCCCCCTTACCTATTATTCAGCTGGTGGGAGAGGATATGACCATCGAACTCGTCAATATTGCAACAAAGGCACTATACCATCTTTCTGATCAAGATCTTATGGGTAGACAGTTAACCTCATTCAATACGGGAGGGAGTAAAGATGATGTGATTACACCGAAAGGAGGCAGGTTTGTACAGCTAACAGGAGATGACACACAGATTACTGTCGATATTGAAATAAGTCAAATTGAATCAGATTCTGGTAATATTGAATTTATGGCTTTAATTATTGATCGGACCAAAGAACTTGAATTTGAAAAAAGAAAATTTGATATTATTTCTCATGCTGAAGAATCCGAGAAGAAAAAAATTGCAAGAGAGTTACATGATGGTTTAGGTCAGCAAATGGTGCTTTTAAACCTTTTGTTTCAAAACCTCGAAGCCAAAGAGGAACAAAAAGAAAATTACAATGAGTTGGGGAACTTACTCCAAAGCTGCATCCGTGAGGTAAAAGAGATCGCATACAATCTATTGCCCCCCGAATTAGAGGCAGGTTTTATAAATGCAATGGAGAGATTTGCACATCGTATTAATGCTATTGGAGAAATTGAATTTCGATTAGATATGGATGAATCAATTATTGAGTCAGACATGCAATCTATTGATAACTTCAACCTATATCGAATCATTCAGGAATTGTTTAATAATACTTTAAAACATGCGAATGCAAATGTTTTTATTTTTAATATGTCAAAAGATGAAAATGAAAACAGATCTATAACGATCAGTGATGATGGTGATGGGTTTGATATTGACAATGTAGAACATGGTCTTGGCCTTGCGAATATAAAGTACCGAATGAATATGTCGGGAATATCAGGGGATTTCAAATCTGAGATTGGTGTGGGTACCAAAGTAAATTTAAAGTTTAATTCATAAAGGTGAAAGTTTTATTTATACGCTTTAGCTCGATAGGAGATATCGTGTTAACCTTTCCGGTAGTTACTGCCCTCAAAGAAAAGTATCCAAAATCCCATATCTCTTATCTTTCAAAAAACACTTTTATCCATCTGTTATCTGCTAATAAAGATATTGATCTTTCACATGCTCATAATGGCTCATTGAGTGCTACGAGAAAATGGATTAAAGATCACAAATTTGATTTGATTATAGACCTTCATAAGAATATTCGAAGTATTTCAGTTTCTGCCATGAACGCTAAAAAGATTGTCAGGTTCAAAAAATTAAACTTTAGAAAAAAATTATTTACTTCTTTAAAAATCGACGTTCTTCCTGAAATTCATATCGTAGATCGTTATTTTGAGACCCTAAAATCCTTAGGATTAAACAAATCAATCACTCGAAGCCCATTTTCCGTGCCTATAAACGACCAGGTCCAATTAAAAAAAATATTTGATGCAATTCCCAATAAGTTCTACTGCATAGCCTTAGGCGCAAAATTTAACACCAAAAAAATCCCATATTCTGTTTTGGTAAAAGTCATAGATCAAATTAATATCCCAATTGCCTTATTAGGAGATTCAAATGACGCTGAAATTGGGTCAAAACTTCAAGACGCTTTTAAAAACAAGACCATTGTAAATTGTGCAGGGAGCTATAACATTCTACAATCTGCGAGTATCCTTCAACAATCAGCTAAGCTCATTACTGGAGATACAGGATTGATGCATATTGCATCATTCTTTGATCTTGATATTATAAGTATTTGGGGAAACACAACGCCAAAGTTTGGCATGTATCCATACAGAAAAATGACCAATAAGAATGATGTCATTATTGAAAACAAGGGACTGAACTGTAGGCCTTGTTCTAAAATTGGATATGATAAATGCCCAAAAGGTCATTTTAAATGTATGGCTCATGAGCCAGATGAAATCATAAAAGCAATCGGCTAGTTACTTCCAAATTTCTTGCAGAAAATCACGTATCTCCTCCATTGCATCCATTGAAAATGTTTCTTCGAGTTGACCATATTCACTAACGGTACAAGTGGTACATTTTTGAAACAAGTGGTTCAATCCTTTTAATTCCTTTATGGTTTGGAGCTTTCCGTTTTGGGGTAAAAGATTTTTGTACCCTGCAATGTTTTCCTTACTTGTCACTTGAATGTCTTTTGATCCAATTAGAACCAATACATGGCACATGATATTTGGGATATCTTTACTTGGTGAATATTTTATAAACTCGTACATCCACGGATTGAGTATAGTTTGTTCCACTGATTTTATAACATCCGCTTTTTCACTTCTTTTAATAAAACCTTTTTTCATTAATCGCTTAACATATTTTTTCGAGATTAATTCTAAATTGTTTTCCAAATCTTTCATGGAAGAAGCAGAAATCACAGCATTCCAAACCGCTTCGTTGTATTCATGTGTTAATTCCATTTGAGATTCTTTTTCTCCAATGCTTTGCGCCAATAGTCTTGTTTGAATATCTAGAATGGAATCGCCTCTAATTGAGGTGCCTGCGAGAGAAACGATCCCTGAAAGGTTATCGATTCTTGCACCAAGAATATTAGCAATCAGACCACCTTCACTATGCCCCATAATTACAATCTTATTTGGGTCGATATCATTACGATTTCGCAAATAATTAACTGCGGATTCGGCATCACTTGCAAAGTCGAGCGTTGTGGCTGAGCTAAACCTTCCTTGAGAGTTGTATGTGCCACGATCGTCGTATCTAAGAACAGCATAGCCTAAATTGGTTAGATAATCTGCCAGAACCCAAAATGGTCTGTGTCCCATCATTTCTTCATCTCTATTTTGGGGCCCACTTCCACTAACTAAAACAATTGCAGGTGATGGTAATTGTCTTTTTGGGATGGTAATTGTACCCGCAAGATAGAAGGAGTCTTTTAGATGTGGAAAAGTCACATCTTCACTATTATAATTATATGGAGGCTTTGGGTTTTGAGGTCGGCGAGGCTTTTCTGGTTCTTTAAGTTGATTGAAAAAGGTCATATTTTCTACGATTGCCCCTTGTTGAAAAATGCCTGAAATAGAGTCTGGATAAAAAGTCCCTTCATAAGTGACTCCAATGTTTTTCATTTCCACTTTAATTTGATTGCCTTTTAAAAGGGTTATTTCAGCAGGCATATCGTATGCTTTTTGCTTAGGAGAATCTACGGTTATGATCGTCTTCTTTCCATTCTTTTGGATATGAAAAACCAATGGGAGGTCAGCTGCTCTTAATGTCGAATACCAATCGCCATGAGGGGATTGAGAATAACCATGAAAACCTAAGAAAAGAAATAAATATAGAAGCTTCATTAGTAACGAATGTTGAGTTTTTTGTAAATAAAATGCATCAGCCATGCAGGTCCGATAAGTAGAAATTGAATGTCTTGCAGGAACGATGGTTTTTTCCCTTCAATATGATGTCCAATGAATTGAAACACCCAGCTTACTGCAAAAACGCCCAAATAAATCAAAAGAGGAGATTCAAAAGTATTAAGCAGTCCACAGAGGTAAATGCAAACTAAAGAAAACAGAGTCATTCCAATAGAAATGGAAATGGAAAGAGAGAGATAATACAACAACACTAACCCAAGAGCGAAAAGTGACCAATTTAACCTAATATTATCTGTGATATCTGCTTCCCAAGGAAAAGGAATGACGGATACAAGACCTACAATACTAAAGAAGATTGCTGGAACACAAACCCAGTGAATTAACTTATTCGTTTTATTTTTATGGCTAACACCATAGGCATCTATAAGATTTTGAAATTTACTCATAATGATTATTCATTTTCTAAAAATAGCTTTTTAAGCTCAGAGGCTTCATTGGGTTTTAACTTTCCAGCTAAAATCAGACTTAACTGCTTTCTTCTCAAAGCTGCCTCAAATCGTTCTTTCTCCTCCTTCGTTTCTGGCAAAAGTTCAGGGACTTGAATAGGACCTCCATTTTGATCAACTGCCACAAAAGTATAAATGGCATCATTACATTTTACTTTTTCTCCAGTGACTCGATCTTCTACATATACATCGATAATAATCTCCATTGACGAATAAAAAGACCTAGAAACTTTTGCTTCCAAGGTAACTATGGAAGCCTCTTTTATGGGTTTTTTAAATGAAACATGATTTACTGAGGCCGTAACAACAACTCTTCTGCAGTGCCTGTGAGCAGATACGCTGGCTATAACATCCATCCAGGCGAGGAGCTCGCCTCCAAACAAATTACCAATGGTGTTGGTGTCATTTGGGAGTACTAATTTTGTCGCTATTGAAAGCGTATCAATTGCTTTTCTTGATTTCATACACAAATGTAACTATTTGTGGAATTTTAATAAGAAATACGCAATAATCAATCAGTATTTCGAATTTTTTTCAGCAGTAAGGAATACCCTTATTTATTTTTTTGAAAACTATTATTGTTTATTTTAGCAAACCTTTACCAAAAAAAAACGTTTAAAAGAAAACTAAATACATGAAAATATCATTTTTATTACTGTGTTCATTCCTAATTTCTTCATTACACAGTATCGCCCAAAACACCAAAAAATTCGACCCTACCAACGCTCGTGATGGAGAAAATATTGAATATTGTCACCAACATGTTAAAATGGCTAAACTTAGAAAGAATCAGGACTTCATAGAAATGAATAAGCCGGGTGAAATAGAGTTTCAGCAAAGGCTAAAAGAACCTATTCAAAAAGGTACGATTTATAAAATTCCAGTTGTTTTTCATGTCTTACACAGCGAAGGTTTAGAAAATATTTCAGATGAACAAATTTATGATGCGATGTCCATTTTGAACAGGGACTACAGAAAGCAAAATGCAGACACTGCGAATGTGCATCCAGACTTTATCGATTTCCCTTCCGATGCTGAAATTGAATTTGTTCTAGCCACAAAAGCTCCTAATGGTAATTGTTTTAAAGGAATCACCAGAACGAATTCTCCACTGAGTTATCAAGGAGACGATGGGGGAAGTCAGGTTGGTGCAATCATTCAAGGAAACGACGTGTATAATCAATCTTGGGCAGGAAATAAATATCTAAATATTTTTGTTTGTGGTGAAATTGGAGGAGCAGCAGGTTATACTTACAATCCTGGTACTTGGAATGCCAACAGCATGACTAACGGTATTTGGGTCCTACACAATTATGTGGGTTCAATCGGAACGGGTGGCATAGGGGCGAGTCGTACATTAACCCATGAAGTTGGACACTGGTTGAATTTGTCTCATCCTTGGGGTGGTACTAACAATCCTAACTTACCTAGTAATTGTAATACTGATGATGATGTTCAGGACACTCCCGAATGTATCGGTGTAACCTCTTGTAATGTGAATTCTAACTCTTGTAATGGAGATAATGCTTATTGGGGTTTTGATATACGCGATAATGTCGAAAATTACATGGATTACTCTTATTGTTCTAAAATGTTTACGGCTGGTCAAGTTGCAAGAATGAGGGCGGCTCTTCAAGTTTCAAGTACGGGTAGATCTAATTTGTGGAAAACAAGTAATTTAAATGCTACGGGTGCTACAGGAGTATTGGTTCTTTGTGAAGCAGAATTTGATGCGGATCGGACCACAATATGTGCTGGAAATGAAGTTTTATTTACAGATGACTCCTTTAATGCCGTTTCGAGTTGGCTTTGGACCATAACACCATCTACAGGTTGGTCTTATACCAATGGGACGGATGCCAATTCTCAAAACCCAAGCATCATGTTTAATAATGAAGGCTTATATACAATTAAGTTAAATTCCTCTGATGGTGCTTCATCTGATATTGAAACCAAAGACAATTATATTCGAGTTCTACCAGCAGCAGCAGTTCTGCCTTTTTGGGAAGG
>ERZ887849.403-NODE-403-length-46894-cov-59.998185_pt1 | contig 46894 bp, 41 predicted proteins | sample MGYA00521267_ERZ887849 | MGnify/ENA primary metagenome ERZ887849 (study PRJEB32303, sample SAMEA104408601) | aquatic metagenome | biome: Brackish water; feature: Pelagic; material: water | place: Baltic Sea | collected 2014-06-06T16:11:00 | depth 2,863 m ... | reverse complement strand
TACCAAACGGTCAAAGTGGTATTGTAACTTTTGGTGTCAAAGGAGGTTTTGAAGCCGCTAAAACCATTGCAGATACTACCAATTTATTCTCATTATTGGCAAACATAGGGGATACAAAATCACTAATTATTCATCCTGCAAGTACAACCCATCAACAATTGAACGATGCTGCACAAGAAACAACAGGGGTGACAAAAGATTTGATTCGTTTATCTGTTGGTCTTGAAAATATCGAGGATTTAAAATCAGATTTGACAGAAGCGTTTAAAGCGGTTAAAACTGTTTTAGCATAATTTTTTAAGAGACCCAAATGCGTGTTCTTCAACATATAAACCTTAATTATAAAACCAAATCTGGTAAGACAACTGAAATAGTACTGTCTTACCAGCTATTTGGAAAGCCCTTACAGGAAGCACCTATTGTGATGATCAATCATGCACTTACGGGCAATTCTAATGTTACGGGAGAAGGCGGATGGTGGAATCCAATTGTGGGCCCAAATAAAGTTATAGACACCAATGTATTTACGGTATTGGCCTTTAATATTCCAGGCAATGGACACGATCAAGTTTCAAATAATCTGATAGAAAATTATAAAGATTTTACTGCACGTGATATTGCAGAAATTTTTGCGAAGGCTTTAGACTATTTAAAAATTACTCAACTTTTTGCAGTCATAGGAGGCTCTGTAGGAGGCGGACTGGCATGGGAACTCGCAGCACTCAAACCATCATTAATAGAACATCTTATTCCTATTGCATCCGATTGGAAATCTACCGATTGGCTCATCGCCAATTGCTACATACAAGAACAAATATTAAATAATTCTTCACAGCCTTTGGTTGATGCACGCATGCACGCCATGTCGCTATACCGAACACCAGAATCTTTTAAGGCAAAATTTGATCGCATCTTACAAAAAGAAGAAAATGTATACGCAGTTGAAAGCTGGTTAAATTACCACGGAAATGTACTCAACAATCGATTTCAGTTAGCTGCTTATAAGATGATGAATCAAGTGCTAAAAACAATTGATATCACCCAAGGAACTAACGATTTTGTTGAAGTGGCTTCAAAAATAAAATCTAACATTCATATTGTGACGATCGACTCTGATTTGTTTTTTAAAGCCAAAGAAAATTGGGATACCTATGTAGATTTAAAGTCCCATAAAGACACGGTCTCAATATCAGAAATTCAATCAATCCATGGTCATGACGCCTTTTTAATTGAATACGATCAACTTGAAGCCATATTAGAAACTATTTTTAAACCACAAGAAGTGTTTTGAGAATTGCTTAATCAAACCAAAATTTATAACAAATCCATAATATGAGTCCCAAAAAATTTGAAACTAATGCCATTTAGCAATCCAAAGAAATGCTAGACTTTGGGGTGCCAGTATTGCACTATTATTCCATGGGAAAAAGTGATAACATCAAAGCTATTGCTTCGCAGTTGTTTTAATAGTACACTTTGAGTTTTAAAATAAAAAAAACCTGTGATAATGATATCACAGGCTTTTTTGTAGTATTAGTAAACCTTATTCTTTAATAATTTTTACAGTTTTACTTTTGTTTTCAGCCTTGATTTGTAACATATACATACCAGGATTTAAAGCACTAAGATCCAATCTATTATTGTTTAATAAATCATCTGCATTAGATTTTAATACTATTTGACCTAATTGGTTAAACACTTCAACACTGTCAAACCCTACAGGGCTGTTAATTGTGACCATATCCTTAACAGGGTTTGGACTAACCACAGTAGCGCTAAGTTGAGCATCTTCAACAGAGAGAGCAGCACTTGTTGTAAACGACCAAACTGGGCAATTCGTAGCATCGGCTGAGCCACCAGCGTTTTCAGGAATAATCTGCCAGTAGTAAGTTGTTTCTGTAGTCATGCCATAAATTGAAAATCCATCATTCATTGAAGTTGTAGTATTTATACTGGTCATTGCGGTAGTAGTACCAAATTTAAAATTATAACCTGTTGGAGCATCACCAGTTACACCTGGAGACCAAGTAAAAGTGTAATGTTGGTCTGTTGCATCAATTACACCATCATTATTCATGTCAGTATTGTTATTTAAATTTACTGTGGCTCCGTCTGCTGGATTTGGTGTTGTAGCAGGGGATGGAGCAGTTGCATATAAATTAACTAATTCTAAATCGAACAAGTATAATCTGTCACCATCATTATTAATCCATACAAAAGCAATATATATGGTAGTACCTTCGTATGCACTTAGATCTACATTGAGAATTGCACTTGGGCTAATATTAGCTTCAGTGAAAGAGGCTACTTCAGTAAATCCAGAGGTCTGGCCAGTCGTTGACACCTGTATTGATAGGGTTGAATTATAGTCAGTAGCGTACTGGTCTTGTACTCCAAAATTTAATCCTGAAGTAGTGTTAGTGATTACAACTGGTGGCGATACCAACCAATCTTCACAATTCAATGAACCCGAAGAAGCTTCCCATGTAATATACATAAATGGATTTCCACCACCTGCGTTCCAAGTCCATGATTGCACAGTTCCTTCCCCGTTGGATCCAGGATACTCAACCCATCCATTATCTAGTGGGTTGGTTGACCAATCAAATTGAGCATGGCTTGTAAAGACAATCAATAGCATTGTTAGTAATAGAGTAATTTTTTTCATAGTATAATTTTTAATGTTTAAAGTCTAAAATTAAACAAAATTTTTAAATAACACAAATATGTGTAAACCGTTATTGTATCATTTTGAGAGTTTTATGAAATTAATATGTTATATATCTCAATAAATTAGTTTTCATAAAACAATTTTAAGGATTCAATATTCAGAACATGGCGGCTTCAATTATTTAACGTATTTGTAAGAAATAATAGGTTTTATATGTTTAATTTTGGATTTCAATACGGGCTGTTTGAAGAAAATTGAAACCATAAAAAAACCAATCACTTATGAGATGGAACTTTTCGAAAAGAAATTTCGATTGTCCATGTCTAGTCGGGTGGCGCTTCTGAACCGTATTACACATTATATCGTCAATCGGAAAGGAAAACAAATGCGTCCGATGTTTGTGTTTCTGACTGCCAAAATGATTTCCAATGGTCAGGTGAGCGAACGCACTTACAGAGGTGCATCTGTCCTTGAGTTGATTCATACTGCGACTTTGGTGCATGACGATGTGGTGGATGAAAGCGACCGTCGTCGGGGTTTTTTCTCCATAAATGCACTTTGGAAAAATAAGATTGCTGTCCTGGTCGGCGATTTTTTATTGTCAAAAGGGCTTTTGCTCTGCATTGATAACAACGATTTTGATCTTTTAAAAATCATCTCAGTAGCCGTTCGTGAAATGAGCGAAGGGGAGTTGCTTCAAATAGAAAAAGCCAGAAATCTAGACATTACCGAAGCTGTATATTACGAAATTATCCGTCAAAAAACCGCTACACTCATCGCTGCTTGTTGCAGTTTGGGAGCTGCTTCTGTGAAACCCCTTTCTGAAGAGGTGGAAACGATGCGTCAATTTGGAGAACTCATTGGTATGGCATTTCAAATTAAAGATGATTTGTTTGATTATGGCACCCAACAAATTGGAAAACCTACGGGGATTGACATCAAAGAACAGAAAATGACACTGCCGCTCATTTATGTGTTGAATCAGTGTTCTAAAAAAGAAAAAAGTTGGTTAATCAACTCCATTAAAAATCATAATAAAGATTCCAAGCGCGTCAAAGAAGTGATTGCTTTTGTGAAAACCAATGGCGGCTTGGACTATGCCGTTTCTCAGATGAAAGCGTTTCAAGAACAGGCGTTACAATTGCTCGAATCTTTTCCAGAATCAGCCTATAAAAAATCATTGATTTTGATGGTAAATTATGTGATTGAAAGAAATAAATAACTAAAAAGAGTTACTTTTATAGTACATTTACAGCATTCATCTAATTTTTTATTTTGATATCAAAATCCACCATAGACCAAGTTTTTGACACTGCCCGTGTAGAGGAGGTGATTGGCGATTTTGTGCAATTAAAAAAATCGGGGAGTAACTTTAAAGGTTTAAGTCCATTTAGTGAAGAACGCACCCCGAGTTTTATGGTATCCCCTGTAAAACAAATTTGGAAAGATTTCTCAACAGGAAAAGGCGGGACTTCTGTTTCATTTCTGATGGAACACGAACATTTTACCTATCCAGAAGCGATAAAATATCTAGCTCGAAAGTACAATATTGAAGTTGAGGAAACTGAACAGTCAGATTCCGACAAAGAAGCTGCTGGAGAACGCGAAAGCATGTACCTCGTAAGTGAATATGCAAGAACCTATTTTCATAATACTCTGCTTAAAACAGATGCCGGAAAAGCCATTGGTTTGAGTTATTTTAAGGAACGTGGGTTCACGGATGAGACAATTAAAGAGTTTCAGTTGGGCTATTCCACAGATGATTGGAGCGGACTAACGGATGCCGCCCTTAAAAAAGGATATCAGCTAAAATATTTAGAAGGAACAGGTTTGACCATTGTAAAAGAAACCAAACAGTTTGACCGTTTCAAAGGGCGGGTAATGTTCCCCATACATAGCATGTCGGGACGAGTGCTTGGTTTTGGCGGTCGAATTCTAGCTAAAAATGAAAAAGCGGCTAAATATCTCAACTCACCGGAGAGTTCTATTTATCATAAAAGCAAAGTCTTGTATGGAATTTATTATGCCAAACAAACTATTGCTAAAGAAGATAATTGTTATTTAGTTGAAGGCTATACCGATGTGATTCAGTTTCATCAAAAAGGGATTAAAAATGTGGTGTCCTCCTCAGGTACCGCTTTAACCCCTGATCAGATTCGATTGATTAACCGTTTGACTAAAAATATCACGGTATTGTTTGATGGCGATCCTGCAGGAATTCGCGCGGCATTACGAGGGATTGATTTGATTTTGGAGCAAGGTATGAATGTCAAAATTTGCACCTTTCCTGAGGGAGAGGATCCCGATAGTTTTGCCAAACAAAATACACTTGAAGAATTACAAGCCTACCTCAAAGAAAATGCAAAAGATTTTATTGCTTACAAAGCCTCTTTGCTTATGGAGGAAGCCCAAAATGATCCGGTTGCGAAGGCCAATCTGATTCGAGATATGGTGACGAGTATTTCTAAAGTAGCCGATAATATTCAACGTGAAATTTATGTACGAGAATGTTCGCGTATTATGGATATTAGCGAAGAAGTCCTTTTTAGCACGCTGGCTCAAATGAGTAAAAAAGCGCAAAATGAAGCCAATAAATCGTACAACCAAAAACAAAAAGCATTTGAGGTTGTTAAATCTACAAGTCCTCGTGTCAAAGTTGATATTCAGTATGAGCTGGAGCAAAAAATCATTGAAATATTACTTCTCTACGGAAGCCGAAAAGAAGCGTTTGAAGATTTAATTCTCAAAGAAAATGACAAAGGTGCACTCGCACTCGAACCTGTAATCCATGAAGTTAAAGTATTTGAAAAAATATTTTTGGATTTACAAGAAGACGAAATGCAATTTACCAATGAAAACTTTAAAACCCTCTATTACACGATTATCGATAGTTTAAACCAGTCGGATGATTTTGTAATTGAATCTTTTGTGAACCATTTAGATCCTGATTTGGCTTCGGACGTGACCAATATTTTAATGAATGAGGAACGCTATAACCTTCATAATTGGGAGAAAAATAATATTTTTCCAAAACAAAAAGACGTCAGTATTGCACAATTAGTTAGTGAAACAATTTTGACGTTGCGTTGTTTTTTAATTGATCTAAAGGTGAATGAAATTAAACAAGAGACTCAAAACGAAGTGGATCACCGCGCTCTTCTAGAAGATGTTTTGAATTACTCCAATTTAAAAATGTTATTGTCCAGAAAACTAAGTCGCGTTCTTTAAGGGTAATTTTTTCTGACGCCCGTGATCAATCAGTTCCACAAGATTTGAGACATTCAATTTTTTCATTAAACGCAATTTATAGGTGCTCACGGTTTTTTCATTAATGTTCAATTGGTCCGCGATATCTATATTTCTTTTTCCAGATGAAATGAGCTTTAAAACTTCCACTTCACGGGTCGAAAGTTTCTTATAAAGGTTCATTGTTCCAAGGTTATTTTTTTCAAAAGTAAGGCTCTCCGCAAGCTCCTTGCTCACATAAATACCTCCTTTAAATACCTTAAGAATGGCGCGTTTTATGGTGGCGGTTGTCACCGTTTTAGATAAATATCCAGAGGCTCCCGCTTTGATTGCACTGATGGCATAAATATCTTCGGGATGTGTGCTAAAAATAATAACACTTACATCATTAAATTCTTTTTTTATAGTGCGAAGTACGGTGATCCCATTGATGTCTGGAAGATCCATCGTCATAAGAACGATGTCTGTATTGGATTTTTTGAGATAGTCTAAAAGCTGTGTTGCTGAGTTCGCTGTATTTACAATTTTGATGTCTTTTGAATTCTCAAATAACATACGAATCCCATAGCTTACAATGGGTTGATGATCTACAACAAGGACTCGAATCATTTGAGTTTAGTGTTTTAATTTTTCAGGAATCTCACAGACAGGAATAGGCTTCATTTTGTGTGTATTGGCTGCGTTATATCGCAAATAAATCTCCAAAACAGTTCGTTCTCTGCCTTGAAAATCGTGAACTGTTTTTCCATTTTCAACCGCATTCATGGCCCATTCTAATTCTGGATACGAAGCTCCAATTTGGTCTTCGTCGCTTCGAGCATCTCCAAATAAACCATCACTTGGAGCAGCTGTTAAGATGCTTTGAGGGACTTGTAATGCCTTTCCTAAATCGTACACTTCCGATTTTAATAAATCAGCAATTGGACTGAGGTCCACGCCGCCATCACCATATTTTGTATAAAATCCAACGCCAAAATCTTCTACTTTATTTCCGGTTCCAGCCACGAGTTTTCCTAAAAGCCCCGCGTAGTAATAAAGCGTTGTCATACGTAATCGTGCTCTCGAATTTGCCAATGCCATATCTACGGTAGAAGCGCTGCCTTCTAAATTAATTTCAGATTTGAAACTCTCAAAAACAGGGGTTAAGTCAATCCGTGTTGACTGTACGTTTGGAAATCTTTTTTTTAGTTGTTCGATGTGTTCTTGGGCTCTTGAAACATGACTTTCTGCTTGGTGGATGGGCATTTCTAAACACATCACATCCAGTCCTGTCATGGCACAAAGTGTTGAAGTGACAGCAGAATCTACCCCGCCAGAAACCCCCACAACAAACCCATTTACGTTTGCGTTTATGGCATACGTCTTCAACCATTCCACAATATGAGTGATCACCAGTGTTGTTTTCATGTAACTTTTTTTATAGCCTTACAAAAGTAATCTATTCTGGATAAATTATTTTATGCAAATTAAATATAATGAACAAAAATACAATTCAATTGTTCTAGAATTCTGTAACTTACACCTCAATAGAGTTAACCAATTATAAATTTTATTTCTTTCTTGTAAAGAGTCATTATGAAAAAGTGGCATAGTTACATATTAAATTTAGTAGTAGTATTGGGCCTTCAGTTAAGTTATGCTCAATTGAGTCGTACTCATTATATTCCTCCAATAAGCGTTGCCAATAATTCAAACGCTACCCCTCAAAATCAATACTTACACATATCAACTCCAAGTATCACCCCCGTTAATGTTACGGTGACAGAAATTGGAGGACCTGTTTCCGTTCTTTCTGCATCAAATGCAAATCCAATTGAAATTTTAATTGGCTCAGGAACAAACACCTCGTTTATCGCAGACGTTAGTACTACAGGAACTAAATATTTAAACAAAGGCTATTCGATCCAAGCAGACCAGCCTGTTTATGCTTCTGTTCGTCTCATAGCTGGTACATCTCAATCTCAAGCAGGGTCTTTAGTTTCTAAAGGTTTAGCGGGTCTTGGCACAACTTTTAGGGTCGGAACGTTTACAAATCAAAAAACATTTACATCAACATCAACAGATTATTTAAATTTTGTTTCTGTTATGGCAACTGAAAACAATACGCAGGTTGATTTTTCGGATTTACCTGCAGGAATTGTTATAGAAAATAGTACGCCACTTTCTGTTGTTTTAAATTACGGTGAAACCTATGTGATTGCATTAAATCCTGGAATTACACCAGTCAATAGAGATGGCTTGGTGGGTGCTCTTGTGAGTGCAAATAAACCTATAGTAGTCAACTGTGGTTCTACAAATGGAAGTAATTCGACAGGAACGGGACGCGATTTTGGAATTGATCAAATAGCTCCCTTTGAAACCATTTTGAACGATAATCAAACGTACAGCGAATATATATTTGTGAGAGCCAATGGCTATGATGACATTGAACGCCCTCTGATTGTGGCGCATTTAGATAACACAGACGTGTATGTAAATGGAGATGATTCAACAGGAACGTTTTTAACTACATTATCCGCTGGGGATTATATTAGTATAGACGGGTCGTATTTTAGTACCCAATCAGCTTCTGGCTCCAGCCCTGGAGGTAATATGTATGTTTGGACTTCTAAAACTGCTTTTGCATACCAAGGAATTGGGGGTTCAAATAACGAGGCTAATCAAGAGATGTTTTTTGTACCCCCTCTTAATTGTAAGACCCCAAAAACAATAAATAACATACCTCTCATTCAAAATACGGGCACAGGAAGTGCTGTTTTTTCAGGCGGAATAACAATTGTTTCCGAAGTTGGTGCCGCTATTTTTATTAATGGTGTGGCAACGAATGCTACTCCCCAAACGGTGAATGGGAACCCTAATTTCGTGACCTATTTGGTAAGTGGTCTTTCTGGAGATGTGAGTGTTTCTTCAGATAAACAAATTTACATTTCTTATTATGGTGCTAACGGAGTTGCCTCATTAGGGGGCTTTTATTCTGGATTTATTTTCAAACCAGAAATTTCATCTAGAGGACTTACATCGGTAGTGACCGAACTTTGCATCCCTAATATAGAACTTAATATTAGTAGTTTAGAGTCTTTTGATGCCTACCAATGGTTTTATAATGGCTTGGCGATCCCTGGAGCAAATACAGAAACATGGATTCCAGAATTGCCTGGGTATTATCAATTAGAAGGAATCATTACAGACTGTCAAACCGTTCTTTCAGACAATATTCCGGTGAGTAGCTGTGCAGGAGACTTTGATTCTGACGGCGTAAATAACAATATTGATACAGATCATGATAACGATGGCACTCTTAACAGTCAAGAATCAAATTGCGATCTAACATTTAATCTTTCAAATAGTTCCGGACCTTTTTTTACTGCCAGTTCCGTTGCGAGTGTCGCGAATGATTTGTCCACCACCTTTACTGGATATACAGATCAATCTATGCTGTTTCAGGCAGCTCCAGAAACGGCAGGTTCTATAAGTTCAAGTACCTATGAACTTACTTTTGATGTGCCAACGAGTTTTGTAGTTCAACAATCTGATTCTGAAAGTACCCCTGGATCTATAGATTTTGATGAGGATGATTTTTTTATTTTTAGGGTTGCTTACGACGAAACACTGACAGTTTTGGATCCTGAAAATCAACTTTTAATTGACACAAATTACGATGGGATTTATGACAATAATATCGAAGAGTTTACGGCTTTTGAAATTAGATTTAAATTAAATTCAGCGGTACTTTCTTCCGAGGATGTTTCATTTTCATTTCATAGCAATCAAGCGAGTGGATTTAGTATAACATATATTAATAAATCGGATGCTGAAATTAATTCAGCGGCTTTTCGACTGATTCAAACCTGTAGACCGGTAGATTCTGATGGCGATATGGTTGTTGATGCATTGGATTTAGACAGCGATAACGATGGTATTTATGATGTAATAGAAAATGGAAACTCAAATTTAGATCTGGATCAAAATGGTCAAATTGATTCGGTTGAATTAAATGATACTAACTATGATGGTCGTCATGATGCTGCTTTTAATCCAGGTGATTTTGATGGAGATTCTGTACTTGATTTTTTAGATTTAGATAGTGATAATGACGGACTGTATGATTTGTTTGAAGCGGGGATTGGAATTAATAGTTTTGATGTTGATAATGACGGTCAGATAGATTTAGGGTTTCTAGATTCTAATATGAATGGTGCCGCAGATGTTTCAGAAACAATAATACCTCTAGATTCGGATGCTAATGATACTCCTGACTTTATACAATTGGATTCCGATTCAGATGGATGTTTTGATGCAGACGAAGCTGGATTTACAGCCACTTTAGGAATTTTAGATGGAACAGCTTTTGACAATGATGGGCTTGTGTCTGGGGGAGATGGTTATAATTTCGCAATAGACAGCAATGCAGACGGATTGTTTGATTATCAAGACTTCATTAGTATTGATCCAGTTGAAATAACCACTCCAATTGTTGTTTGCGAATCTGAAAATACCTTAATTTCTGTTTCTTTAGAAAGTACCTCAAACTCTTTTGATAGCATCCAATGGGAACGGAGTTTGGATGGAGGTTCAACATGGACAGATGTGAATGAGGTTTTAAATAGTTTTGAAGGACAAGATTCGAATGTCTTACAAATTTTAAATACGGAACTTTCTGTGAGTCAAAGCATATTCCGTGCTCGAATGGAACGAGTGGATTATGTTTGTGGACCAACTTATACGAATGAAGTTGGGCTTGTTGTGAATCCATTACCAGTAATTCAATCCTCCGCTCAGCTATTTCAGTGTGATCAAGATTTGGATGGAATCACTTTTTTCAATCTTAATGAGGCCGCTCAAATACTATCTTCTAATTACCAAAACGAAACCTTTTCTTTTTATTTTTCGCAAGCGGATGCTGAGATTGGAGCTATCTCTACAGCTATTTCAGACCCAATTAATTATGAAAATATAACGACAGATCCTTCAATTAACCCAAATACTGTATATGTTCGAGTAGAAACGGATTCTGGTTGTGCTTCAGTCGCAGTGTTAAATTTATTAGTATCTACAACGCAAATACCAGATACATTTTCCATTCCCGATTACAAGGCGTGTTTTGACTCAGATGACGGTTTAACTACTTTTGATTTTAGTGATTCTGAAGCGGTTATTTTAAGTCTATTTTCAGCGAGCCAATCTCTAACGGTTACGTACTATGAAACAGCATCGGAAGCATTATCAGAAACAAATCAAATCACAGATATTTCGAGTTATGACAACACTACTGGATTGAATCAGTCGATTTGGGTTCGAGTGGACTCGAACATAGATAATTCTTGTGTAGGAATAGGCTCGTACATCAATTTAATTGTAAACCCGTTACCGACAATTGAGATTCCTTCGTCTAACCCCTTTTATTGTGTTGACGGTTCCAACGCCTTCACGGTTGACTTGCCATTGGAGTTTGACGACTTGTTGTTAGGAACTCAGTCAGCAACTAATTTTTCGGTTCGTTATTATGCCACAATCAGTGATGCATTAAGCAGCAGTAGCCCAATTACTACAGTCTCAAATACTTCTTCATCAGAGCTGGTTTTTTGCAGAATTGATAATCTAAATACATTTTGTTTTGATATAGATTCTTTTACAATAGATTTCATCAACAGTCCCGAGGCAAGTTTAGTCCCTCCGTTTATAGACTGTGATACTGATAATGATGGTGTTTTTATATTTGATACTTCCGATTTAGAAACTACAGTTCTTGATGGTCAAACAACAATGTCAATCGATTATTTTGATGCTTTTGGCGCTCCATTAACAGATTCAAATGGTCTTGCTATAACCAGTCCATTTCCTTCAGTTTTTTCTACAACTACCAGCACTATTCGCGCAGTAGTTTCAAATGCTTTTTGTTCCGATGCTTTTGTAGATATTAGTTTTACAGTTAATTCTAATACAGATTACTCCGTAGATGATATTGTAATTTGTGACGGTTCGTCAGAACTTTTAGAATTAGATTTAGAATATCCATCAAATTTGTATAATTATAGTTGGGTGTTGCCAAACTTAGACACCTATTTTTCTGCTTTACCTGAAATTAGTGTCAGTCAAACAGGGCCTTATAGTGTTACGGTCACAAACCCAGATGGAAGTTGTGCAAATACTCAAAGTTTTGAAGTTCTTGCTTCCGAGGGACCAACACTGTCAATGGAGGATATTACGGTTGTTGAAGCGACCTCTAACAATTCTATTTTAATTTTAGAGTCTAATTTAGGGTCGGCCAATTATGAGTTTAAATTGATAGACGAAAATGGATTATTGGTTTCGGGCTATCAAGATGAGGGCTATTTTGGTAATCTAACAGGCGGGTTTTACACGCTGTATGTAAGAGACGAACTACAATGTGAAGAGGTTTCAATTACAATTCCAGTGATTTATTTCCCAAACTTTTTCACACCTAATAACGATGGTTACAACGATGTTTGGGAAATTAAAGGCATCCTTCCTAATAACTATAGTTCTAGTCAGATATATATATTTGATCGGTATGGGAAACTATTAAAATCAATGTCATTAAATAATAATTATTGGGACGGCTTGTATGATGGAATACGCCTTCCTTCAAGCGACTATTGGTTTAGAATTGAGTTTGTTAGATTGGACGGAACTCTGCTAAGCAAACAGGGTCATTTCACTCTTAGATACTAACGACTTATTTTTTACGACAGAATTCAATTTTAATATATAGATTAATTACTTTTGTGATTCAATCGATTTTAAATTATATTTTGAAACTAAAGAATACTCCGTTCCAGTTATTGTACGTTTTAAAGACAGTCGTTTTTTTACTTGTTTTTGCTGTTTTTTCATGCCAAAACTCAACTAAACTAGAAAAAGAAATATCTCAAATAGAAGTGGATTTAAATATCGAAAGATTTGATCAGTTGTTTGCTGCATCAACACCCGATGTTCTTCCCGCATTAAAACAAAACTACCCATTTTTATTTTCTAAAAGATATGCAGATTCCGTGTGGGTTAATCGCATGAGTGATCCAATTCAACAGCTCCAAAACAAAGCGGTGGACAGTGTTTTTGAAGATTTTACAAGTACTGAATCTGAAATATTTAATTTTTATCAGCACCTTAAATACTATAATAAAGCATTTAAGACTCCACGAATGATTACTGTGCTTTCGGATGTTGATTACCGTAATAAAGTAGTGGTAACAGATTCTATTGTGCTTATTGCATTAGACACTTATCTTGGAGCAGAGCACGAGTTTTATACTAGTTTTTATGATTATATCAAACAAAACTTAAATAAAGATCAAATTGTTTCAGACTTGGCAGCGGCTTATGCAGAACGATTAATTTATCAACCTAAACGAAGTACTTTTCTAGAAGAAATGATCTACTTTGGAAAGCAATTATATTTGAAAGACCTCTTGATTCCATTCAAAGAAAACAATGAAAAAATAGGCTATTTCCCAGAGCAATATGAGTGGGCTAAAGATAATGAGTTTTATATATGGCAGTACTTTGTTGAAAAGGAATTGCTGTATGAAGCCGATCGGAAATTATTAGCACGTTTTATCATCCCGGCTCCTTTTTCTCGATTTAATTTAGAATTAGACAGTGAATCTCCTGGGCGACTCGGACAATACATAGGATGGCAAATTGTAAAATCTTATATGGAAAACAATACAACTCCTTTACTTCAAATGCTTCAAATGGAGGCTACTGAAATTTTTAACAACGCAAAATTTAAACCAAAAAAATAATGGCAAAGACCCATACCTCAAAGATAGAAATGACCGTAGAATTAGATGAAAATCGTGTCCCAGAACATTTATTCTGGACTGCTCAAGATGGCGGGGTTGCGCATGAAGAAGCCAAAGCAATGATGCTTTCTGTGTGGGATCAAAAAAAGCAGGAAACTCTTCGTATTGATTTGTGGACAAAAGACATGCCTGTGGATGAAATGAAATTATTTTTTCATCAAACATTAGTAACAATGAGTGATACCTATTTAAGAGCTACCCAAGACGAAAAAATGACTGCAACCATGAAAGACTTTTGTGATTATTTTGCTGAGAAATTAGAACTTGTTAAGAAGTAAATTACCACTCATTTAATCGGTTGGAGTCCAACTTTAAAAAGATAAAAATCAAGATTGTAAAGCTCCAAAGTCCTGAACCTCCATAGCTGAAAAAAGGCAAAGGAATCCCAATGGTTGGAATCAGCCCCATTACCATCCCAATATTAATCAGAAAGTGAGCTAACAATATACTTGCTACTCCGTAGCCATAGACTCTGCTAAACTGTGATTTCTGTTGTTCTGCTAGATATAAAATTCTCAAAATTAAGATTAAAAACAGGATGATAACAGAGCTACTTCCTAAGAAGCCCCATTCTTCACCTACTGTGCTAAAGATATAATCTGTATGTTGTTCGGGTACAAAATTACCTTTGGTTCGCGTACCATCCATAAACCCTTTCCCAAAAGTGCCTCCAGATCGAATTGCCTTTTCAGACTCATTGAGATTATAAGAGATATTACGCTTCATAGATTCCAATTTCACCGGGTCTTTTTCCAAGCGAAGCCAAAGTCCAATACGATCTTGTTGGTGTTTTTGTAAGACATTATTATAGGCCCATTGAACTCCAAAACTAAGTCCAATACTGCAGATTAATATTGTCAAAACACCTCCGATTTTTTTCTTTTTACGCTTAAAAAACAGTTGGTAAATTAAAAGTAATCCAGCCAGAGTCAAACAAACGTACAGTGCAGAAAATTTTAAAGTACCAATTCCTAAAAAGGCTATAAAAACAGCAAATAACAGATAGTATTGTGGAATACCTTCTCTGTAAAACACAAAAAACAAACTTGCAAATACAAGCGTGCTCCCTGCATCATTTTGTAACAGAATTAAACCTGCTGGTACCCCCACCAATATAGCTGCTCTTATCTGGTCTTTTTGTTCTTTAATATTAGTTTGTAAATCACTGATATATTTGGCAAGTGCTAAGACTGTTGCGAATTTGGCAAATTCACTCGGTTGTAAAGTCATTCCTCCAAAATCATACCATGAGATCGCTCCATTTACTTGCTTTCCAAAAATAAATAACCCTACTAACGTCAAGATAGAGCCCAAGTAAATAATACTTGCAAAGCGTTCATAAAACTTAACATCAACAGCTAATGTCAGGATAATTAATACAAACGAGCTAAGTATAAAAAAGAGTTGTTTTCCATAGGGCTTAGAAATGTCTAAGTAAGATGTAAATTCTCCTGCTACTGAGGCTGACAAAATATTGAAATACCCAAAAACAACTAGTGCTGTAAAAACAATCACAGTGAGCCAATCTAATTGAAAACTAGTGGTGCGGTTCAGGTTCATTGATCATTTATTTTAAAAGGTTTACCGCTATAGGGTTTGAGGTATTCATCTTCCAAACTCTTTTCGATGACCAACCTTTCCATTCGTTTTAAAGTGACCTCCCCTTTTATATATTTTTCAACCATCAAACTCGCTATACGTCCCGCCCATCGTGACCCGTAATAGCCATTTTCAACCAGTATGGCGATCGCAATTTTTGGATCATCCTTTGGGGCAAAAGCCACAAATATGGAGTGGTCTGTAAGCTGTTGTCTTACCCCATCAATTTTAGTGAAATTTTCGGCAGTTCCTGTTTTACCACAAATTTCTATTCCAGGAACTTTCAGGAAATCGGCGGTTCCTTTGTTATATACATTATGCATACCTTCAATAATGGCATCATAATATTTAGGTTCGATGGACGTTTGTTTTGGGGTCGTAAAGTTAGGATCCATGTCCTCACCTTCAATAGACTTTATGATATGAGGGGTGTAATAATAACCTTTATTCGCAATCGCGGCTGTCATATTTGCCAATTGGATGGGCGTCACTAAAATTTCTCCCTGCCCAATAGCATTTGAAATAATGGTGGTCGCACCCCATTGAAATTCCGGATACCATTTGTCATAGTAGCTCCCATCTGGAATGTTTCCTTTTTTTCCAACGGATAAATCATTGCCTAAAAAATTACCTAAACCAAAACTTTTTATATGACTGCTCCAGATGTCCATGGACTCGGAAGCATTGCTGTATTTTTCAATAGTTGTTCTGAAAGCCATCGCAAAATAAGAATTACAGGAATAGCTAATTCCAGAATCTAGATTTCTAAAACCTCCACCACAATGACATTTCATAACCCGTTTGTTTTTTCCATAGACATATCTTTCCGAACAAATGATATTTGTTTTTGGGGTGATGGCATTTTCTTGTAAAGCTGTCAATGCGACTAACAATTTAAAAGGAGATCCCGGAACATGCATTCTAGTCAGTCCCTTATCTATTAAAGGCCTGTGAATGGTGTCTGAATACAATTTGGTGTAGTTTTTGGAACGTTGGCGACCTACTAATAAGTTTGGGTTGTATGAAGGTGCTGAAACAAGACTCAAAATTTCGCCTGTGCTTGGTTCAATAGCAACAATACCACCAATTTTGTTTTGCATTAGCAATTCTCCATAGGCTTGAAGTTCGGAGTCAATGGTTATTTTTATGTCCTTTCCTGGAACTGGAAGGGTGTCAAATGCTCCTTGTTTATAGGCTCCAATATCTCTATTGTAAATATCTTTTTGGATGTATTTTACCCCTTTGACCCCCCTAAGCTTTTTTTCATACGAGACTTCGACCCCTTGTTTCCCAATCATATCTCCTAGGCGGTAGTAAGAATCTTTCGCAATTTCTTTATTGTTTGCCTCAGCAATGTATCCTAATACATTGGCACCAATAGAAGTTTGATAATCCCTTAACGATCGTTTTTGAATATAAAAGCCTTTAAATTTTCTTAATTTTTCGGAAAGAAAAGCATAATCTTCTTTAGAGAGGTGACGTAAGAACGGAGAGGGGAGTCGTGGTGAATAATTTTTAGCCCGCTTATAAGATTTTAAAAATGCATTCTTATCAATTTTCAATAAATTACAAAATAGTATAGTGTCTAAAGGCTCAACTTCTCTGGGAATTACCATCACATCATAACTCGGTTGATTGGCTACTAAAAGGCTGTCATTTCTATCGTAGATATAGCCACGTTTTGGGTAATGAAACACTTTTCGAATGGCATTGTCATTATCAATATCGAATTCATTGGCAGTGTAAATTTGTAAATAATACAAACGTCCAGTAAAACAAATCCCTGTTAGAATGACCAATCCAAAAAGAAGTATTTTCCTCATGTTTCTTTTCTGCTAAATAATGAACTAAAGAGCAAACACAGTATAAGCGTAAAAACACTTGAATACAAGGCTTGTTGGAGAATTAGAACTGTTTTTGTTTCATCAAAAATAACAAGAGAAAACAAAATTAAGTGGTGAATCACGATGAGTAACAAAAAGTAAACCAACCGCCGAGAAAATTCTACAGTGCTAAATTTTATAGATTGATAGTCGTAGGCCGATCCAAACAAAAATTTAAGAATAAGTGGACGGATATAAGCAATGGCAACACTTGCTGCGGCATGGACACCACCAGAATCTAAAAATATATCGACAGTATATCCTAGTAAAAAACTAGTAAAAATAAACAACAATCGGTTGTTGATGACAGGGTATAATAATACAAAAACGACATACACAAAAGGGTTTATCTCGCCCATAAAATTCATATTGCTACAAACCAGAACTTGAAGTAAAACAAGCCCTATAAAACTTAAAATAATTTTCAATACACTATTGTTCATTGGAACTGTTTAAGGCTTTAAGCTCGTTAATGTCGGTATTTTTTATGATGTAAACATGCTCTAGGTTTCTCATATTATTGAATAATTTAACGTCAATAATATAAAGGTCTTTTGTGTCATTAAGGCGAAAAGATTCAACACTTCCAACAGGGATATCTGGAGGGAAGGTAGAGGAGTATCCGCTAGTAACAATCGTATCACCTACGGACAATTTCACAAGGTCTTGTATGTCTTTTAATTGGGTGATTTCAGGCGATTCACCATCCCAACTTAAGGTTCCAAAATAATTGGTTTTTTTTAACTTTACATTGATGCGACTGTTTGTGTTTAAAATAGATAAGACTCTAGAATAGTTTTTAGATGTTCTGTCAATAACACCAACAATACCTTTTGAAGTGATTACGCCATCATCTTCTTTAATTCGATCGCTTTTGCCTTTGTTAAGAGTTAGATAGTTATTTGGAAGGGAGTAACTGTTTTTGTAAATCAGACTTGGTTGTAATTCATATTTATATTCCAAAAGTGTGTCAACGGTCGCTGCTTTTTCTTGATTAAAAACGACTATTTTTAAGCGACTGTTTTCTTCTAAAAGGATTTGATTTTCTTTTTTGAGATTGAAGTATTGGGTAATGCTATGAAACATGCCGTAAATACTGCCTGTGATTTGATTGGAGGAATTTAAAAACTTACTTCGATGATAATCATGTGATTGAATCGTGAGTGAGAGTGCATAAGAAAACAACAACAAAAACAAGACAAATGTTTTGTTTTTAATGAAGAAATTAAAAAGTTGTTGCATTACTTAAGAGCTATTTTATCAATACACTTTTATATTTTGTAATATTTTTTAGAACAATCCCAGTTCCTCTTACAACAGCTCTTAACGGGTCTTCAGCAATGTAAACAGGTAAGTCTGTTTTTTGTGACAATCGTTTGTCTAGCCCTCTTAACATTGATCCACCACCGGCAAGATATATACCTGTATTATAGATATCAGCTGCGAGTTCTGGGGGTGTTTGTGAGAGTGTTTCCATAACGGAATCCTCTATTCGTAGAATTGATTTATCTAATGCTTTAGAAATTTCTCTGTGGGTAATTTGAACCTGTTTAGGTTTTCCTGTCAACAAATCTCGTCCTTGCACATTCATTTCATCTGGTGGAACTTCTAAATCTACAGTAGCTGCACCAATTTGTATTTTTATTTTTTCTGCAGTACGATCCCCAACATATAAGTTATGATGTGTTCGCATGTAATAAATAATATCATTCGTAAATACATCCCCTGCGACTTTAACAGATTTATCACATACAATTCCACCTAGCGCAATCACGGCAATTTCGGTGGTTCCACCACCAATATCGACAATCATATTTCCTTTTGGTTGCATGATGTCAACACCAATACCAATAGCAGCTGCCATGGGCTCATGAATTAAATACACTTCTTTGCCATTGACACGTTCAGCAGATTCTTTTACCGCTCGCATTTCTACCTCTGTAATTCCCGAAGGAATACAAATCACCATTCTTAGGGAAGGTGTAAATAATTTATTTTTGAGTGCTGGAATACTTTTAATAAATAAACTTATCATTTGCTCAGAGGCATCAAAATCAGCAATCACACCATCTTTTAAAGGCCGAATTGTTTTGATGTTTTCATGCGTTTTTCCTTGCATTAAGTTTGCTTCTTTTCCTACAGCGATAATTTTTCCTGATACACGATCTCTGGCTACAATAGATGGGCTATCAATTACAACTTTGTCATTGTGAATTATTAAAGTGTTAGCGGTGCCTAAATCGATGGCTATTTCTTCAGTTAAGAAGTCAAAAAATCCCATATGCTGTAAAAAATTTATCAAAAAGTATTAACGTATTTTGCTGCTTTGTAAAAGTACTAAAATAAACGTTAGTTTGAAAATAGCTTTTACTTAAATATTTTAGTGTTTAAAATGACGTGTTTTTGTAAAAACCATCGCCACATTATTGGCATTACAATAATCAATACTTAACTGATCTTTAATACTTCCCCCTGGTTGGATGACCGCTGTAATCCCTGCATTTTTTGCTATTTCTACACAATCAGGAAATGGGAAAAATGCATCACTTGCCATCACTGCACCATTTAGTTTAAAATTAAAAGAATTTGCTTTGTGGATGGCCTGATTTAACGCATCAACACGACTTGTTTGTCCTGTTCCACTCGCAAATAATTGTTTGTTTTTTGCTAAAACAATGGTATTTGATTTGGTGTGTTTACAAATTTTAGAAGCAAATAATAAATCATCTATCTCAGAATCTATTGGTTTGGCAGTGGTTGCGTTTTCTAAGATATTTCGTTCGTCAGTAATCATATCTTTTTCCTGAACCAAGACACCATTCAAACAGCTTCTTACACTTGTTTCGGGTAAATGAACTGTATTCTGAATTAGTAAAATTCTGTTTTTCTTTCCTTTTAAAAGAGCTTCCGCATCTGAGCTAAAAGAAGGGGCAATAACCACTTCACAAAACAAGCTGTGAATTTCTTCAGCAGTTGCCAAGTCAATTTCAGTGTTTGAAATCAAAACGCCTCCAAAAGCAGAAACAGGATCCCCTGCCAAAGCATCTACATACGCTTGGTGTAACGTATCTCGTTGTGCAACTCCGCAAGCATTGTTGTGTTTTAAAATGGCAAATGTAGGTGCTTCATCATAAAATTCGTTCATAAGATTCACAGCCGCATCTACATCCAAAAGATTGTTGTAGCTTAATTCTTTTCCATGAAGTTTTGTAAACATAGCTTCAAAATCTCCAAAGAAATACCCTTTTTGGTGGGGGTTTTCTCCGTAACGAAGTACATTGCCTTGTGTTTCACTAATTTTTAAGACGACCTCTTCTTTTTCGCTATTGAAATAATTGAAAATAGCACTGTCGTAATGCGATGATACATTAAATGATTTGGTTGCAAAGCGTTTTCTGTCTTCAATTGAAATGTGACCTTCATTCTCAGAAATGAGTGCTAAGAACTCGGCATAATCTTCTACTGACGATACACATATTACATCTTTATAGTTTTTGGCGGCAGCACGAATTAATGAAATCCCACCGATGTCAATTTTTTCAATAATATCTTCATTGCTTGCACCAGAAGCAACTGTTTTTTCAAAGGGATAAAGATCCACAATAACAGCATCGATTTGTGGAATTGAAAACGATGTCATTTCTTCCACATCTTGTGCGTTATCTTGACGATTTAAAATTCCACCAAATATTTTTGGATGTAAGGTTTTGACACGACCTCCAAGAATAGAGGGGTAATCAGTGATCTGCTCTGCAGGTACGACATTAATCCCTAAGTCGTTGATGAATTTTTGAGTACCTCCTGTGGAGTATATAGTAACGCCTTGAGCGTTCAGTTTTTCAACAATGGGTGCGAGCCCCTCTTTACTAAATACTGATATTAGGGCGGATTTGATTGTTTTGCTTTGGCTCATTTTGAAGTCTAAAAATTAAAAAACAAAAATAGGTAATAATCAAAGAATAATAGAATTGAAATCCCTCTAAAAAAAAGGTTTTTTCAACCAATTCATAGAGTTATCAACAACTATAAAAGCCTAGCAACGGAATTACACACAAATTCTAAGAAGCGTTCATCGGCAGCTGTAAAAGGATCAGTTGTGTTTGAGTCAATATCAATTTGACCAATATTTTTACCATCGACAAACAATGGAACAACAATCTCAGATTTAACGTTTATACTACACGCAATATAATTGTCTTGGGCTTTTACATCGGGTACTACAAAATTTTGATTGCTAACGGCGACTTGCCCACATATGCCTTTTCCAAATGGAATAATGGTATGATCTGTAGGAGCACCAGCATAGGGTCCAAGTTTGAGTTCATCTTTATTTCCGTTTTTAAAGTAAAATCCTACCCAATCGTAGTAAGAAATTTCTGATTTAAGGAGTTTACAGATGTCTAGAAGTGTAGCTTCAATGGTTGAAGAATCTTCTATTAAAGACGAAATTTGCGGTTTGAGGTGCTCAAAATCCATAAAATAATTTTTGTAAAAATAGAAAATCAAAACAATAAACGATAGTTAAAGTTCTTATAATATTAGGTGGGTTTAGCCTTTGATTTTCTAAAAATTCATAACTTTGTGGTATGAAACATTCTTCGTTCATAAAAATAATTTCCACATTCATGGCTTTAGCTGTGGTGTTGGCTTCTTTTTCTTTTAAGATAGAGCAACATTTTTGTGGGTCAAATTTGGTAGATGTTTCTGTACTTTCCAAAGTTGAATCTTGCTGTTCAAAAACAGTTAAAAAAAACAAATATCAAAAGATTACAGAACAATCATGCTGTTCAAATATCAGTATTGTTGTTGAAGGGTTTGAGAACTATCAAACAGTTGTTGTTACAGAGTTTACTACATTACCAGATTTTGTAGTAACACCATCTCTTCAAATCCCTGTTAATTATATTTTTGAATCATCAAAAGACTTTTCTTTTTCCGACTACAACCCGCCGCCACTAATTTTCAATAGACAAGTGCGCGATCAAGTTTTTCTCATTTAATTTAGAATTATTTTGACTTCCAAATTCTATTGGGAGTGTGTTGTATGCACTATTATGCATACCCCAATTCTTTAAAATAATTTTAAATTTATAAAAATGAAAAACCTATTCATCATACTATTTTTCATACCCACTTTGTTTTTTGCACAAGACAATATCAAAGGCATGGTTATGGAACCCTCCCCACAAGGGAAACACCTTCCGTTAGCTGGCGCTAATGTCATTTGGGAAGGTACATCGGTGGGAACTATCACCGACGTTGACGGCAATTTTATATTGCCTTATAAATCTTCATATAAAAGATTAATCATCAGTTATGTAGGTTATAATTTAAAAACAATTGATGTAAAAAATCCTAATACAGTTATTCATATTTTATTAGAACCAACCGATGATTTGGATGAGGTAACCGTTACCACTCGAAAAAAAGCATCGGCAACGTCCTATATTACATCACAAAACATTTCTTTCATAAGTAGTAAAGAACTTTTGAAAGCCGCTTGTTGCAATCTCTCAGAAAGTTTTGAAACCAATCCTTCTATTGATGTCAATATTACGGATGCCATTTCAGGTACTAAACAAATTAAAATGCTCGGTTTAACCAGTCCTTATATTTTAATTACAACCGAAAATATTCCTTCAATTCGTGGGGCCTCTCAGGCCTATGGGTTGAGTTTTATACCTGGAACTTGGGTCGAAAGCATCCAAATCACTAAAGGAGCTGGAAGTGTTGTCAATGGGTTTGAAAGTATTGCGGGACAAATCAATGCTGAATTGGTAAAACCAACCCTTGATAACAGAATTTTTGTTAATGCGTATGGATCGTTGAATGGTCGAACGGAACTCAACACCCATTTTAATACCAAATTATCAGATCAATGGAGTACAGGGTTGTACGTTCATGCAGATAACAGATTCCAAAAATTTGATAGAAATAACGATTCATTTTTAGACATGCCATTGTCTAAGCAGCTAAATATTATGAACCGTTGGCAATATTCAAACCTACAAAAAGGGTTGATTAGCTTTTTGAATGTCCGTTATTTAACGGACGAGAAACAATCCGGTCAACTCGATTTTGATCCTAAAACAGATCGGCTTTCAAACACCCTATGGGGAAGTGAAGTTACAACCAAACGCTTTGAAATTTCTTCGAAATTTGGGTATGTCAATCCCGAAATTCCGTATCAAAGTTTAGGACTTCAATTGTCGTACAGCAATCACGATCAAATTTCTTATTTTGGATTAAATCAATACGACATACACCACAAAAGTATTTACTCCAATCTGGTTTACAATTCTATTATCAGCGATTCCAGACACAAGATAAAAACAGGTCTAAATGCCACGTATGACGATTATAATGAAACAGTCAATTCGGAATTATACGATAGAAATGAACGTTCTATTGGTGGTTTTTTTGAATATAGTTTTGATAATTTAGAAGCTCTTAATTTAACCGCAGGAATTCGCTTGGATCATCATAATTTGCTAGGAACTTTTGTGACTCCAAGAGTGCATGCACGCTATACACCATGGGAAAAATCGGCCTTTAGAGTATCGTTTGGGCGTGGCAAACGTGCTGCAAATATTTTTGCTGAAAATCAAAAACTATTTGCAACTTCAAGAACGATTAACATTCAAAATACGGGTGGTTCAATCTATGGTTTAGAGCCTGAGGTTGCATGGAATTATGGGGTGTCTTTTTTACAAGGATTTAATTTGTTTGATCGAAAAGCAGATTTTACTATAGATTTTTACCGAACTGATTTTCAAAATCAAGTCGTTGTAGATTATGAAAACCCTTATGAAGTTAACTTCTATAACTTGGAGGGTTCTAGTTATGCTAATAGTTTTCAAGCGGAATTTAGTTTCAATGTTTTAGAGCGATTGGATTTTAAAACAGCCTATAAATTTTATGATGTTAAGACCCAATATAAATCGGGTAAACTCAATAAGCCGTTGACCTCTCAACATCGTGTATTTGCAAATGTATCCTTTGAAACTACTAAAACAGATAAAGGTGGAGTATGGAAATTTGACACGACTTTTAATTGGTTTGGAAAACAGCGTTTTTCATCCACAGCTTCCAGTCCAGAAGCGTATCAGTTGCCAAGGTATTCACCCACTATTTCCACTTTAAATGCACAAATTACAAAGGTGTTTTCAAACGCTTTTGAACTCTATATTGGTGCTGAAAATATAACCAATACAACTCAAAAAAATCCAATTCTAAGCTCAGAAAACCCTTTTGGTTCAAATTTTGATACTACATTTGTCTATGGGCCAATATTTGGGAGTACCTTTTATTCAGGCTTACGTTACAAACTAAATTAATAACTATAGAATCATGAAAACAATTTTCTTATCACTCACTCTTTTATGCATCACAACTATTAGCTTTGCTCAAAATAAAAATGCCAAAGCATCCATTGAAGTGGACGGCGTTTGTATGATGTGTAAAAATCGAATTGAAAAAGCGAGCCTTAAAACAAAAGGCGTTAAATCTGCTGTTTGGAATGTAGAAAGTCATGAGTTAAAACTCATTTTTGACGAAAACAAAACGGACCTTACAACCATCCAAAAAAACATTGCAGCTGTTGGGCACGATACCCAAAAACTCAAAGCAACCGATGAAGCCTATGACAGTGTTCACCCTTGTTGTAGGTACAGAGAAGATGCCGTTGTTGAAGAACATAAATAGTTTCCAAATTTTGGACACAAAAAAGCTCCTGAAAAGTTAACTCAGGAGCTTTTTTATTTGTAGTTGTATGTGATGCTTACATCATTCCTGGCATTCCACCACCTCCCATAGGAGGCATTGCAGGAGCATCTTCTTTAATATCAATTAAAGCACATTCTGTGGTAAGAATCATTCCTGCTACTGAAGCTGCATTTTCCAAAGCCACACGTGTTACTTTTTTCGGATCAATAATTCCTGTTTTAAGCATATCTACATACGCATCGTTTTTGGCATCGTAACCAAAATCACCCTTACCTTCGAGGACTTTATTAATCACTACACTTCCTTCGCCACCTGCGTTTTCTACAATGGTACGTAAGGGAGCTTCAATCGCTTTAGAAACGATTTGAATTCCAGTGACTTCATCCAGATTGGCAGTTGTTAGTTTTTCCAGTGTTTTTTGAGCTCTAACAAGCGCGACGCCACCACCAGCAACAATTCCTTCTTCAACAGCGGCTCTTGTCGCATGAAGTGCATCATCTACACGGTCTTTCTTTTCTTTCATTTCAATCTCACTAGCAGCCCCTACATAAAGCACTGCAACACCCCCTGCCAATTTAGCCAAGCGCTCTTGTAGTTTCTCTTTGTCATAGTCACTTGTAGTCGTTTCTATCTGCGCCTTGATTTGATTCACACGTGCTTTGATATCATCGGCTTTTCCAGCTCCATTTACAATCGTTGTGTTGTCTTTGTCAATAGTCACTGTTTCGGCAGTTCCTAACATGCTCAAGTCTGCATTTTCTAAAGAAAATCCGCGTTCTTCTGAAATCACAGTTCCTCCTGTAAGAATTGCAATATCTTCAAGCATTGCTTTCCGACGGTCTCCAAATCCAGGAGCTTTAACCGCAGCAATTTTAAGACCACCTCTTAATTTGTTTACGACTAATGTTGCTAAGGCTTGCCCATCAACATCTTCTGCAATAATTAAAAGGGGACGTCCAGATTGAGCGACAGGCTCCAAAATTGGGAGGACTTCCTGAAGGTTTGAAATCTTTTTATCAAACAATAAAATATAAGGATTTTCTAAGTCGGCAATCATTTTATCGGCATCGGTTACAAAGTAAGGACTTAAATAGCCTCTGTCAAATTGCATTCCTTCTACAACATCTACGTAAGTATCCATCCCTTTTGCTTCTTCAACAGTGATGACGCCTTCTTTTCCAACTTTTCCAAATGCTGAGGCAATAAGTTCCCCAATAGTATTGTCGTTATTGGCAGAAACAGAGGCTATTTGTTGGATTTTTTCTGAAGAATTACCAACTTTCTTAGCTTGTTTTTCTAAATCAGTGATGATGGATGTAACTGCTTTATCAATTCCACGCTTCAAATCCATTGGATTTGCTCCGGCAGCTACATTTTTTAATCCTTCTTTTACAATTGCTTGCGCTAAGACGGTAGCCGTTGTGGTACCATCTCCAGCCAAATCGTTGGTTTTAGAAGCGACTTCTTTAACCATTTGAGCGCCCATATTTTCAAGAGCATCTTCCAATTCAACTTCTTTAGCAACAGAAACACCATCCTTAGTAACTTGTGGTGCTCCAAAACTTTTACTAATAATCACATTACGACCTTTAGGTCCTAAAGTAACTTTTACTGCATTTGCAAGTGCATCAACGCCACGTTTCAATCCGTCTCGTGCCTCTATATCAAATTTTATGTCTTTTGCCATTTCTTATATTTTTTAATAATTAAACAATTGCAAGAATATCACTTTCTCGCATGATTAAATAATCAGTTCCTTCGAGTTTAAGCTCTGTACCAGCATACTTTCCATAAAGCACTGCATCGCCCACTTTAACAGTTGTAGGTTCCTCTTTTGTGCCTTTACCTACAGCAACTACAATGCCTTTTTGAGGTTTTTCTTTTGCATTATCAGGGATGATAATTCCAGATGCAGTTTTTGTTTCAGCCTGCTGCGGTTCTACAAGAACTCTGTCAGCTAATGGTTTGATATTTAAAGCCATATATTTTAATTTTTTGTGTTGTTAAATTTGTAATTTTACTTTCTAAAAGTGTGCCAACCCTTATAAACTGACAAACTTTCAGAAATCAAAAAATGTCAACGTATTAGTGTTGACATTTTGTAATTTTTATAAAAAGCATTTCTTTTACTCTGAATCTGTTGCTTCTGGCGTTGTACTCGCTTCAGGAGTTGTTTCTTGAACAGGAACTGCAACAGGTTGAGATGTTGATGGTGCTGCATCTAAATCGAGTGCTTTAGATTCTTGACTGCTGCTTGGACTTACAATAGCGACATTAGATAATAAAATGAGAGCTAATAATAATGTTGCGAGTGCCCATGTGCTTTTGTCCAAAAAGTCAGATGTTTTTTTAACCCCACCAACTTGTTGTGTTCCACCACCTCCAAATGAAGAAGACAATCCTCCTCCTTTAGGGTTTTGAACCATAATAACAACGACAAGTAGAAACGCTACGATGACGATAAGAACTAGAAATATAGAAAATGTACTCATTATAAATTATTTTTTTCTTGTAAGACTTTTATTGCTTGAATTTGGTCTGCAAATAAACTACTTTTTTCTGGATATTTCAAACTTAAAATACGGTAAGACTGTATTGCTTTATCGTAGTTTTTTTGCTCCACGTAAATTCTTGCTAAAGTTTCGGTCATTAAATCCTCTGTTTCAAAGACAGAATCTTCCGCAATATTGATGAGTTTTGAATTTTTATCGAGTGGTTTTAGTTTAGGTTTGTTTGAAATAAATGCATCGATAAGTTCAAATTTCTTATCGCGGCTTGAATCTTTCTCAGGTTCAGATAATTCGGAACGCTCAATTGGATTTTTTTGTGTGAGACTAAGCCATTCAGAAAATGAAAAGGTTTCATTTTTATCAAACTGCAAAGGTTTTCCAAGTTCTAATTTTGATTCAGAAGCTTCAACGACTGAAGAAATATGTGTTGAAATGTCTTGAAACTCTTCAACTTTAATTGTTTTGATTTGATCAAAATTTTGTTTGATATGTGTTGAAATATCATTTTGTAAAAACACTTCAGAGGTAATAAAATCAAACAATACGGTGCGATCGGTTGTAAAGGCAGCGGTTGTTTTAAGTTCTTGATTGTACTTGAAACTTCCTAGGTCTTTTAAGCCTTTTAAGTAGATGGCTCTGGCGGACTGAAAATATGGAAACTCCTCAATTATAGCAGATACATTACTGACTTGATCTTTGTTTAAAGCTGAAGGATGGTGTAGAAGATATGTAAAATCAGATGTTTTCATAGGCTTACCAATTGGCTAAAGATGCATTTACTATATCTTGTGTGATGCGTTCAAAAATCTCTTCAATTGCCGTTGTTTTCTGCGATCCGACGAGTTGAGCACTGCCTGGGTAATCATAAAAAAATGAAAATCGTTTCTCAAAATCAGCGTCCTCATCATCTCTATTTGTAAAAATCACATTCACACTAATTGTCAATCTGTTTTGCGCGGCTGTGTTGCTAGAAGTTGCTGTAGTAGGTGAAACTCTGTACTCAACAATTTCTCCTTCATAAACAATATCTCCATTTGATTGTACAAGATCTAAGTTGGTTTGGTTTAGGATTAAATCTTGTAGCGCAAGCGTAAAATCACGATCGATCCCTGGCTCAATAAGTGCCGCAGTATTTTGAAAATAATTCACCTGAAAGGTCTCTGTGTTAGAATTTAAAGAAATTCCTGTAAAGGAGTATGCACCACACCCCAATATTAGGGTGGAAACACTGATTAATAAGCTGTATTTTAAAACGTTAAAGGTCATATTGTTTTATTTTTCGATAGAGAGTTCGTTCACTAATCCCCAATTCATCTGCCGCTAATTTACGCTTTCCTTTGTGACGTTCAAGCGATTTTTTAATAAGTTCTAATTCTTTGTCATGAAGCGACAGGGTTTCTTCTTCCTCTTCTATCGCATCAATATAAGTAAATTTTTCATCAGTATCTTTCACAATTTCAACGGTGTTTTCTTCTCGCTGTTTTGTAGGAAGTGCTAAAAATTTTGATTCTATTTCGGGTTCTGAAGTGTCTTCTTTGTTATATATTTTTCGAATTAAACCTTCGTTCTTTTTTTGAACATCGCTGTGGTTTTCGTTTTGCATTAATTCCATGGTTAGTTTTTTGAGATCATTCAAATCACTTTTCATGTCAAATAAAACCTTGTATAAAATCTCTCTTTCGGTACTAAAATCACTGTGGTTTTTATTTTTCTGTTGAACCGTTGGTAAATTATCTCCCATATTAGGTAAATAAGTTTTCAAGGTCAATACATCAATCATTCTTGAGGATTCTAATACAGAAATTTGTTCGGCCACATTTCTGAGCTGTCTTATATTTCCACTCCAACGATAATTGATCAGAGCTTCAATTGCTTGGTCGTCGAGTCGAATGGTAGGCATTTTATATTTTAGAGCAAAATCACTTGCAAACTTGCGAAACAATAAATGAATATCATCTTTTCGATCTCTAAGAGGGGGAAGTACGATTTCAACGGTACTCAGCCTGTAATACAGGTCTTCACGAAACTTATCTTTGTTAATAGCTTCATACATATTCAAGTTGGTGGCAGCCACAATTCTGACATCTGTTTTTAAAACAGTACTAGAACCTACTTTTATGAATTCACCGTTTTCGAGGACCCGTAACAAACGAACTTGGGTGGTGAGTGGAAGCTCCCCAACTTCATCCAAAAATATAGTTCCACCGTTGGCAACTTCAAAGTAACCAGAACGGCTTTGAGTTGCCCCTGTAAAGGCACCTTTTTCATGCCCAAAAAGTTCACTGTCAATAGTGCCCTCCGGGATGGCACCACAATTGACAGCAATATATTTTCCGTGTTTTCGATGCGATAGTTGATGTATTATTTTGGGAATACTTTCTTTTCCAACACCACTTTCTCCAGTCACTAAAACCGAAATATCTGTAGGTGCTACCTGGATGGCTTTTTCTATGGCACGATTTAAGCCCGTGTCATTTCCAATAATGCTGAACCGCTGTTTTATAGATTGAACTGTTTCCATAATTAATTATTTTTAGATAAACCAATCGCTTTTCCAATGAGGGTTGCACTTGTACAACTGTTTATTTTAACGTTCACAAAATCTCCTATTTTATAGTGTTCTTTGGGGAATACAACGACTGTATTTTGTGCACTTCTTCCAGACCATTCGGAGGCAGATTTCTTAGATTCTTTTTCTATCAATACTTCTACTGTTTGATTTAGAAACTGCTCAGTTCTATATAAGCTATGCGCACGTTGTAATTCAACAACTTCAGCCAGACGTCTCTTTTTGGTTTCAAAAGGCACATCGTCTTTGAGTTTTCTTTCAGCCATTGTCCCAGGGCGTTCGGAATAGGCATACATATACCCAAAACTATATTTAACATCGTTCATTAAGCTGAGGGTGTCTTGATGGTCTTTTTCCGTTTCGGTTGGGAATCCACAAATCATATCTTGAGAAATTGTGCAATCTGGGAGGAGGGTTTTAATGTTATTAATTAAATCGATATATTCTTCTCGTGTATGTTGACGGTTCATTTCCTTCAAAATTCGGTTGCTTCCGCTTTGAACTGGTAGGTGCACGTGGTTGCAAATATTCGGATGTTTTGCCATCGATCGGATCACATCTAAGGACATGTCTTGAGGATTGGAAGTCGAAAAACGAAAACGCATTTTAGGGTGTGCTTTTGCACAGAAATCCAAAAGCCCTGCAAAATCAACTGCGGTTGCTTTTTGCATGTCTGAAGCCTTTGAAAAGTCTTTTTTAAGTCCACCGCCATACCACAAATAGCTATCTACATTTTGTCCCAAAAGCGTCACTTCTTTAAATCCTTTGTTCCACAAATCACTAATTTCTTCAAGGATGCTTTGAGGGGCTCTACTGCGTTCGCGACCTCTTGTGAAAGGTACTACACAAAACGTACACATATTATCGCAGCCTCTTGTGATGGATACAAAAGCAGTAACGCCGTTTGTATTTAATCTTACAGGAGAAATATCGCCATAAGTTTCATCTTTAGAAAGAATTACATTCACTGCACTTCGTCCTTCATTCACTTCAGAAATCAGATTAGGAAGGTCTTTATAAGCATCAGGTCCTACAACAAGGTCAACAATTTTTTCTTCTTCTAAAAATTTACTTTTAAGGCGTTCCGCCATACAGCCTAAAACGCCAACTTTCATTTTTGGGTTGATGCGTTTAACAGCATTGTATTTTTCGAGTCGTTTCCGAACAGTTTGCTCTGCCTTATCTCGAATTGAGCAGGTGTTTACCAATACGAGATCGGCTTCTTCCAAAATTTGGGTGGTGTTAAAGCCTTCTTTTGAAAGGATGGACGCTACAATTTCACTGTCACTAAAATTCATAGCACAACCATAACTCTCAATAAACAATTTTTTTGTGTTTTCAAGTTGAGGTGTAATGGCTAGCTTTGAGCCTTGAACAGTTTCATCAATTAATTTCTCCATAAATTTTCAATATCCATTGAGGGACAATAAGTGTGCAAAGATACAATAATTTTATTTTTTATGACAAAGTGTCATGATTTTAGTATTTTATTTTGATTTGACAAAACAATCTCCTTTATTTGGTGGCTTAAAGTCTCAATAAACCTCAAAATTATGAATACAGTTCAAATATTATCAAATAAAATTCAAACCTCTAAATCCATTGATTTTGGAAATTTATTCAATGAATCTCTGGGTGTATTCAAAAAGGTATGGATACAAGGATTGTTGCTGCAGTTGTTTTCAATTGTTCTTATGCTTCCTTTTTTAATCAGTTTCTATTTGCCGTATTTCACACTTGCACTTGATGGCGATTTAAGTCAAACAATGGGCACCGATGATCTAAGTCATGCTCTTGTTGAAGAATACGGTACCTCTCTAATATGGATTTATTTGTTAATGATAATGGTGAGTATCATATCGACTCTTTTTTACTTAGGATTTTATAGAATTGTAAAAGAAATGGATCATGGAAATCCCTTTGTGATGTCTGATTTCTTTTATTTTTTTAAAGGCTCTATTTTAGGAAAGGCAATAGGGGTATTGTTAGCCTATACAGCGATTTCCATTTTGGCAGCCTTGCTTTGCTTTTTACCTTTGATTTATGCAATAGTTCCTCTAATGTTTATGCTGCCAGTATTTGTATATAACTCTCATTTGTCAATTTCTGAAATTATTAAGGTGTCCTTTGCATTAGGGAATAAAAAATGGGGTATTACCTTTATAATCTTGGTATTAAACGTTGTTTTATTTTATGTTATTACGTTTCTAACATGCGGCTTAGGAGCACTATTTTTTAGCTGTTTTATATATCTGCCTCAATATATTATTTACAAAAATGTAATAGGATTTGAAACGCCTGAATCTGCACCTCAAACAATTGTCTAATAAGTTTTTAAGTTAAACTATAACCCCACTAAAAACGACTGCAATTTGTAGTCGTTTTTTGAGTTGAAAAAAAAATAAAAGAAAGAAATAAAAAAAATCATCTACATTTGTACTTCTCTAAAAATATGATATGGCTAAAAATTTAGTGATTGTTGAGTCCCCTGCTAAGGCAAAAACTATAGAAAAATTTCTAGGAAAAGACTTCAAAGTTGAGTCTAGTTTCGGACACATTGCGGACTTGCCTTCCAAGGAATTGGGAGTGGATGTTGAAGGCGATTTTAAACCCAAATATGAAGTTTCGAGCGACAAAAAAACGGTTGTAAGTAAACTAAAAACCTTGGCCAATAAAGCAGAAATAGTATGGTTGGCAAGTGATGAGGATAGAGAAGGAGAGGCCATTGCGTGGCATTTAGCAGAATCCTTAAAACTAGACAAAACTAAAACCAAACGAATTGTCTTTCATGAGATTACCAAATCAGCCATCGAAAAAGCGGTAAAAACCCCACGTGGGATTGATTATAATTTAGTAGATGCCCAACAAGCGCGACGTGTTTTAGATCGAATTGTGGGGTATGAATTGTCTCCAGTCTTATGGCGAAAAGTAAAAGGAGGTCTTTCAGCAGGACGTGTGCAATCGGTTTCTGTTCGATTAATTGTTGAACGTGAACGCGAAATACAAAAATTCCAATCGGAAGCCACTTTTAGAATCGATGCAGAATTTATAACATCAAAAGGACAAGTCTTTAAAGCAAAACTTCCAAAGTCATTTAATAGTGAAGCTGCTGCAAAAGAATTTTTAGAAAAAAATAGCGGTGCGGCTTTTTCAGTATCAAGTCTAGAGAAAAAACCAGCAAAAAAATCACCAGCACCACCATTTACAACCTCTACACTTCAACAAGAGGCCTCACGAAAATTATATTTTTCGGTGAGTAAAACGATGAATATGGCCCAGCGACTTTATGAAGCGGGTCTAATTACATATATGAGAACCGATAGTGTAAATCTTTCACAAGAAGCACGAAATTCAGCAGCTCAAGAAATTTCGTCCTCTTACGGCGAAACCTATAGTAAGCCTCGAAATTTTAAAGGAAAATCAAAAGGAGCTCAAGAAGCGCATGAGGCGATTCGTCCTACCAATTTTTCAACTCATTCTGTCAATATAGATAGAGATCAAGCACGACTTTACGATCTTATTTGGAAACGCGCCATTGCCTCTCAAATGAGTGATGCACAATTGGAGCGTACCAACGTAAAAATTAGCACACCAAACCATAACGAAACATTCTCTGCCAATGGAGAGGTTATTAAATTTGATGGGTTTTTAAAAGTGTATCTTGAGGGAACTGATGAAGAGAATTTAGAACAAGAAGGGATGTTACCAGCGATGATCCTAAATGAAGCGTTGGCTAATAATTATATTACGGCTACGGAGCGTTTTTCTAGACCCCCATACAGGTTTACAGAAGCATCTTTAGTAAAAAAATTAGAAGAATTAGGGATTGGAAGACCGTCCACTTACGCGCCTACAATTTCAACAATTCAAAATAGAAAATATGTAGAAAAAGGGTCTGTAGATGGTACGGAACGTAGCTATTCTTTATGGACGTTATCTGATGGGGAGTTAAAAGGAAAAAAATTGACTGAAAAGTTTGGTTCTGATAAAGGAAAGTTAGTACCAACAGATATTGGAATGATTGTAACTGATTTTTTAGTGAATCATTTTGAATCGATTTTGGATTATAATTTCACAGCCAAAGTTGAAGCGGATTTTGATTTAATTGCCAGTGGAAAAGAGGATTGGACAAAAATGATGAAATCTTTTTATAAAGAGTTTCATCCAAAAGTCGAAGACGTCAGTCAAAATGCCGAACGTGAATCCGGGGAACGTATTTTAGGAACAGACCCAAAATCGGGACGTCAACTGAGTGTGCGTTTAGGGAAATTTGGACCGATCGCTCAAATTGGAAAGGCAGACGATGAAGAAAAACAGGTGTTTGCAAGTGTCCCTCCGAATTTTCAATTAGCAGCCATTACGTTTGATGAAGCGTTGGAATTATTTAAGCTTCCAAAAGATTTAGGAACTTACAAAGGCGAAGATTTGATTGTAAATAATGGTCGTTTTGGACCCTATGTAAAATATGGGGATAAATTTATCTCCATACCTAAAGTTGCGGATCCAATGCGTATTGAAATGGAAGATGCGATTGAATTAATTAAAGAAAAAGAAGCTGCTGATGCTCCAATATATGAGTACGAAGGCTTGCCAGTTCAAAAAGGTAAAGGACGATTTGGGCTGTTTATCAAATGGAATAATATGTTTATTAATGTCAATAAAAAATACGATTGGGACAACCTTTCAGATACTGATATTGAAACCTTAATTAAAGACAAAATCCAAAAGGAAATTGACAAACTGATTCATGATTGGGAAGAAGAAGGTATTCGTGTTGAAAAAGCGCGATGGGGTCGACACAACATTATTCAGGGAAAAATCAAAATTGAACTTCCAAAAACGGTGGATGCCAGTAAACTTACTTTAGAAGAAGTAAAAGAGATTATTGCTAAAAATGCTCCCAAGAAAAAAACACGTGCCAAAAAGAAAAAATAATGGATTATAGTTTTCTCTCCCCTGTTCAAGACCGGCTTGTAGACGAATTAGAGCTACAGCACAGTCAGACTATAGGAAAAAAACTAAGAGTTCATAGCACAACAGTTGAGCCAAATTTGGATGGTGTGAAAATGGCTATTGTTGGGGTTTTAGAATCTAGAAATTCTATTAATTATATTGGTGAAGAATTCCAGTTTACAGAAATTAGAAAAGCATTTTATAAGCTCTTTCCAGGAAACTGGTTGCATGAGATTGCGGATATAGGTGATATTCAAAAAGGGGAAACTGTAGAAGACACTTATTTCGCATTGATTCAAGTTTTGTCTAGTTTAATCAAAGCAAACATCATCCCAATTGTCATTGGAGGAAGTCAAGATTTAACCTATGCCAATTATCGCGCGTATGATAAAATCAGTTCAATGATTAATATCGTTAATGTTGATAAAAGTTTTGACTTAGGAGATTCTAGTAAACCGATCAATAATAGTAGTTATCTCGGAAAAATAATTTTAGAGCAGCCATATAATTTATTCAACTATACGGCATTAGGGTTTCAAACGTATTTTAACTCTCAAGAAGAGATTGATTTAATGGAGAAACTTTACTTTGAATCGTACCGATTGGGAGCAATTACTAAGAGTATTAGCATGGTAGAACCTGTTCTCAGAGATGCAGATATTGTGACCTTAGACCTAAACTCTGTTAAATCTTCGGAAGTAAGTCTTAAACAAAAATATTCACCAAATGGTTTTAATGGTCGTGAAATTTGTGCCATTTCAAGATATGCAGGAATTAGTAATAAAGTCACTTCTTTTGGAATTTATGAGTACAACCCTTCGCAAGATGATGAAGCAACAGCAATGCTTGTTGCTCAGGTTATATGGTACTTTATAGAAGGAGTGAATTGTAGAATTAAAGACGATGATTTTAGTGATTCTAGTAGTTACCAGAAATTTACGGTACTTGTAGATTCTGAAGAATTGGTGTTTTTTAAGAGTAAAAAAACAGGAAGATGGTGGATTGAAATTCCTTTTTTAGAATATTCAGATACTAAATCGAAACAACATCCGTTATTAGCCTGTACACACGAAGATTATGTGAGTGCTACGAAGGGAGTGATCCCTGAACGTTGGTATAAAGCGTACAAAAAAAATTAAATTTTAAGGCATTAAATTGTTTGTATTTTACTTCATAAGATTCGACTAAAAAAAAGTTGTTTTTTAATAAATATATAGATAAGTTTACAGCCTGAAGTTTTTAGGAGTTTATTCCTTGAATTTATTTACTTATGAAAAAAATTGTATTAATAACACTAGTTTTAGCTTTTATAACCAGTTGCGGTTCAAAAGACAAAGGAGAACTGGTTGGTGTAAAAGGAAAAAAATGGCATCCAGAAAAGCCCTATGGAATGAGTTTGATACCTGGTGGCGCCTTTGTAATGGGGAAATCTGACGATGATATGGTTGGAATTCAAGATTCACCTACCAAAACAGTGTCTGTACGTTCATTTTACATGGACGAAACGGAAATCACAAACAGTGAATACCGACAGTTTGTTTTTTGGGTTCGAGATTCAATTTTAAGACATAATCTTGCTGAAATGGCAGATTTAGAAGGCAAAACTCCAGACGATGAGGGGATAGGCGAATACGCATATTTGTCTTCAGAAGAAGAAGATTTGACTCCCTACGAAAAATATATGATGGATACTTACGGAGATGAACAGCGTAAGATTAATAATGACATAGATCTTATTTTTGAAACGGACGAGTATCCAGATGAATTGTATGCTGAAGTTATGGATAATATGTACTTGCCATTAGAGGAATCTTATAATGGTCAGCGAACGTGGGATGTGAGTCAATTTGAATTTGAGTATTCTTACATGGACATCCAAAGAGCTGCAAAAGACCGTAGCCTTTCACGTTCTGATGTTATTAGAAAAGAAGCTGTCAAAGTGTATCCAGATACCACTGTTTGGATCCGAGATTTTGAGTATTCTTATAATGAACCAATGCACAATGACTATTTTTGGCATCAAGCTTATGGAGACTACCCTGTAGTTGGTGTGAGCTGGGAACAAGCCAAAGCCTTTTGTCAATGGCGTACTTTAAATAAAAACATCTACAAAAAAGAAAAAGGACAACAATTTGTAAATTCATTTCGTTTGCCATCAGAAGCCGAATGGGAATATGCTGCACGTGGTGGACTTGCAGGAGCTACATTTCCATGGGGAGGCCCTTATGCCAAAAATGACCGTGGTTGTTTCATGGCAAATTTCAAACCTCTAAGAGGAAATTATGCGGCCGATCAAGCATTATACACTGTAGAGGCAGATTCCTATGAGCCAAATGACTATAACTTATACAATATGGCTGGTAATGTCGCCGAATGGACGATGTCATCTTACCACTCTTCCTCTTACGAATTTTCATCTTCAATCAATCCAAATGTAAATAATGAAGGTTACAACCGTAAAGTTGTGCGTGGAGGTTCTTGGAAAGATGTTGCTTACTACTTACAAGTAAGTTCACGTGATTATGAAGTGGATACAATCCAAAGAAGTTACATCGGATTTAGAACGGTTCAAGACTACATGGGTGCGGATGTAACAGCAAATCAAGCAACTAATTAAAGAAATAACCAATAAATTTTTATAATAATCAATATTAAAATCATCAATTATGGCATTTAAGATTAACAAAAGAGTAATGAATATGGCTTATGGCCTTGGAGCAGCTGTAGTAATTATTGGCGCACTAATGAAAATTATTCATAAAGATTTAGGTCCTTTAACTGGAAGTATGTTACTTACTATTGGTCTTGTGACAGAAGCCGCAATCTTTGCACTTTCTGCCTTTGACACTCCAGATGAAGAAGTAGATTGGACGATAGCCTATCCAGAATTGGCTGGAGGTAAAGCAAAAGCAAAAGGAGCAAAACAAGAAACTCCAGAAGGTGTGCTTACAAAAAAATTAGATAGCTTACTAAAAGAAGCTAAAATTGATGGTGCTTTAGTGACAAGCTTAGGAGACAGTATCAGAAACTTAAACTCAACTGCATCAGAAATGGGCGGATCTCAGGGAGCTTCTCAAAAATACAGTGAAGAAATGGCAAAAGCGGCTGCTCAAATGGAATCTATTAACAGTCTCTATAAAGCACAACTCGAGAGTGCAGGTCGTCAGGCTGAAATAAATCAAGAGTCTATTGAGAACGCAACAAAACTCAAAGAACAAATGGAATCGTTAGCATCTAACTTGTCTTCATTAAATGGAGTTTATGGCGGAATGTTATCTGCAATGAACAAAAATTAATTAGTTTTTTAACTACTAAAATTTATTTATTAATTTAAAAAACTAATTAACAATGGCAGGAGCAAAAGAAAGTCCAAGGCAAAAAATGATTAATTTGATGTACTTAGTATTTATAGCAATGCTAGCATTAAATATGTCCAAAGAGGTGTTAACTGCTTTTGGAATGATATCAGAGCAAGTAACAGAAAATAATATTTCTTTACAAGAACGTATCATTACATTCGAAACATCTATTGAAACCAACTACCAACAAGAAGGTAAGATTTGGGAAGAAAAAAAGATCGCTAAAGATCAGGTGCACGAAATTACGAACAACTTTCTAAGCTATCTTGATGAACTTCAACAAACCCCACCTCAAAAAAAGGTAAAAGGATTAAAAGATTCCATTAACGATTATGAGGTCATGGATAAGCCAGACTATTTTGATAACAAATTTTTTATTGGGAGCCAAGGTGTATTAAAGCCTGAAGGTCAAGAATTTCTAGATAAAATTATACAATTTAAATCTGATTTTATTGCAGTTGTAGATTCGTTAAATGTTGGAAAAAGTGACGAAAATTACGTCAACATTATCAAAGAAGTAAATGAACTATTTGATGTAGAATCTGAAGTCATCAATAGATCAGGAGCCAAAACAACATGGATTGAATACAACTATTTTGGTTTTCCAGAAGTTGCATCAAATACAAAACTTACAGTTATGAAAGCCAATGTTCTTGGTTTTCAAGCAGAGCTATTATCTGCAATGATTGGTGGTCAGTATAAAATTAATGCGACACTTGCAAATTTTGATGCCTATGTAGTTTCAGATAAAGCCGCTTATTTTCCAGGGTCTAAATTCTCTGGTAAAATAGTTTTGGGTAAAAAATCAGAAAACCTCCAACCAAAAGCAATTATAATCAATGACACTGAGATAGATCCAGTAGAATCTTTAAACTCAGAAGGAGCAATTGTACTTGATTTCCCAGTTGGATCTGTAGGAACAAGAGATATTACAGGAACGATTACCTTTGTAGAAGGGGATGATGAACCAATTGAAATTCCTGTGATTTCGAATTACGAAGTGATTTCAAAACCGAATACGGCCTCTGTTCAGGTGATGGGTAGAAATACACTATTTAGAAACTTTGATAACCTTGTGAAGGTATCAGTCCCTGGAGTTGCGGCAAATTTGGTTACAGCGACAGGACCTGGAGTTACTAACAAAGGAGATGGTTTATACACGATTAAACCTCAAAAGGGACAAGAACTCGTATTAAATATCACAGCTGAACTTCCTGATGAGTCCACGTTTACAGGGTCTGAAACGTTTCAAATCAGAAGAGCACCAGTACCAAATATTTTATTTAACGGAAAAGAAGGTGGAGCAATGTCAAGAAGCTCTATGGTCAGTGGATCCATGAGTGCTATTTACGACCCAGCTTATGGTTTAGAATCGACCGTTACAGTTCGATCATTTACTGTTAAAATTGGACCAAAATCCTTTGAATGTACGGGCAATGCTCTAAGTGCAAAAGCAAAGGCATACTTGAAAAAAGCACCAAAAGGATTTGATGTTAGTTTCAAGAAAATTAATTATGCAGGAATTACTGCAGGTCAAAAACAATCCGGCCCCTCAATAACCATAAATTAAATTAAACATGAGAACATCTGTTTTTTTATTAGTATTATTTTTGAATGTATCTTTTGGGTTTTCTCAGGCGAACCTTTTGAATACGAAATCATCTTACGAACTTGAAACGGTTTCTAAGCTTGAAGAAGATATGGAATCTCAGCCTTTGGACTACGGAAAAGTGAGTGATGAGGATATTATATTTTCTTTTACAACATGGGAAGTAATCGACTTAAACGAACGTGTTAACTTTCCATTTCTATATCCAACTGATGAGAGTATAGTAACTGAGGACAGAAAACCCTTAATTCGCTACCTTATTGACGGAATAAAGAATTTTGAATTTCCGTCCTATTTTAATGACACTTTCACGGAAGAAATTTCAGATGAAGAATTTGACAACATCCAAGTTTATAAAGTTTTAAAACCAGGGGTTGATGCCGATGGCATTACTGAAGGGAAAGAACACTTTGATATTGCGGGTTCATGGCGTGCACATTTAGAATCGCTTGGTTACGAATTTCCTGAAGAAGAATGGGTGACATACGACCCATCCTCTTCGGAATTCTTAGAATTAGAAGATAATACTAAGGTAGATAGTTACCAGAGAAAATGGAATGCTGCTGCGGCTTCTGTCATGCCTGATACCGACTTTAATTCAGCTGAATTTGAGAATGCTGATGTAAGAAAATACATTATTAAAGGCGTTTGGTATTTTGATAGAATTGCAACAGAACTTAAATATAGACCCATTGCTATTGGACCTGTCGCATTGAGTGCTGAAGATAAATTTCAACAAACCAATAATGATACTGGATCATCAGACGATTCTGGTGATGATGGTGGTTTTGGAGCTTTCTTTGACGACGAACCAGGAGAAGAAGCAGTTGCAGAAGAAGAAGTTTTGGAAGATGATTCTGATGCGGATAGCTTTGCAGCAACAACCAATGAATCAGCGGTAGATTCTGAAAAAGAATATACACCTATGTTTTGGGTTTTTTATCCAGACGTCAGAGAAGTTCTTAGCAAGGCCTATTCCTTTAACCAAAAAAACATGTCAAAACCATTTTCTTTTGATCGTTTAATTAACTCAAGACGTTTCTCTGGAACGATATTCAAAGAAGCAAATGTTTACCAAGATAGAGATATTAGAGATTACATCAGTAAAAATGCACTGATGCAACTCTTAGAGTCAGATCGTATCAAAGAAAAAATTAGAAGTAGAGAACAAGACATGTGGAGTTATTAATTCACAGTTTTACCACAATAACAAAACGCTTATCAATACGATAAGCGTTTTGTATTTTAATACCTTTGTGAAATGAAATATGATTACATCCTTGTAGGGTCGGGTTTGGCAAGTATTATGTTTGCCGAACAATTAAGGCTTCACAATAAATCATTTATAGTGATTAGCAACCGTTCCCAACAAGCTTCTATAGTTGCTAGTGGATTGTACAACCCCGTTGTTTTAAAGCGTTTTACAGCGACTTGGAATGCCGCTACTCACTTAGAGGCTGCAATTCCGAAATACGCTGAATTAGAACAGCTTTTAGGTCTTAAACTTGACTATGTGCTTCCGATTCATCGCGTATTTAATTCGGTCAAAGAACAAAATAATTGGTTTTTAGCTTGTGATAAACCGTTGCTTACAAATTTCTTAAACCCTAAATTACTCACCAATACAAACCCTTCAATTATCGCCCCTTTTGGTTTTGGTGAAGTGAATTGCACCGGACGCATCGATACCCAAACACTTATAGAAGCCTATCGCAATTTTCTCATCCACTCAAATCAATTTTTAGAAGAAACATTTGACTATAAAGATGTAATCGAACATTCAGACGGTATAGAATACCACACTTTAAAATCTCAACGTATCGTATTTACCGAGGGCTTTGGGATTCACAAAAACCCATTCTTTAAACACTTACCTTTAGAAGGCACCAAAGGAGAACTCATTACAATTCATGCACCTGCTCTCAAATTAGAGTCCATCTTGAAATCAAGTATCTTTATTATACCCATGGGGGAGGATCGTTATCTTGTAGGCTCCACTTACGAATGGACTGATAAAACCAATACGCCCACTCCAGAAGCTAAATCCGAACTCTTAGAAAAATTGGAACGTTTGATTAGTTGCGAGTTTGAAGTGATTGATCAACGTGCAGGCATCCGTCCAACAGTGGTCGATCGCCGTCCGTTAGTAGGACAGCATCCCAGTCATAATAGCATCTATGTCTTAAATGGTTTGGGAACTCGTGGGGTTTTGGTTGCACCAGCGATGGCAGAAGCCCTTTATAATGCTATAGAAAATAACCGTTCGCTTCCAAAGGAAATCGATATCCAACGTTTTGCTTAGTTAGTTTTTCTTAGCCAATTCAGCATCGTAACTCATAAAAAGGTTGATCCATATATTTCTAGAAAGTCGCATGATAATGGGCATAAATCCGATAAGCGTACAAACAATGGCTATAAATGAAAAGACTAAAGAACGTTCAAAAACAATAAATGTTAAGATGAAAACTGCTACCGCAAATCCAATTCCAACGCCGTAACTCACATACATTGAGCCGTAAAAAAAGGACGGTTCAATTTTGTATTTAGTTTGACAGTGCGCACAACGCTCGTGCATTTCTAAGGTCTGTGAAAGCTGATATGCATTGCGGTTTTTGTACATTAATTTATGATGACATTTTGGACACTTCCCTGTTAAAATACTATACAGTTTATTTCCTTTTTTTAATATCATAATTTCCTATTTTTGCAACTTATTACTATTGAGCTAAACTATTTATAATTATTCCTTTTTACAATTTTTAAATGTTAAACATCCATAAGTTATCCATATCCTTTCAAGGCGATTATTTGTTTGAAAATATTTCTTTTCGCTTGCGTGGAGGTAATCGTGTGGGTCTGATTGGAAAAAATGGTGCTGGAAAATCAACGCTTCTAAAATTACTTTCTGGAGAATTAGAATATACGGAAGGTCAAATCGCTCAAGAAAAAAAAGACGTTAAAATTGGGTTTTTAAAACAAGACATCGATTTTGTTGTTGGTCGTACCATATTAGAAGAAGCCTATCAAGCCTTTGTAGAAATTAAAGCCCTGGAGCTTCAGCTCGAAGACATCAATACGCAACTCGCAGAACGTACGGACTATGAAAGTCAAGGCTACCATGATTTAATGGTTGGACTGAATGAAGTTCAAGAACAATATGAAATTTTAGGAGGATATAATTATCAAGGTGAAACCGAGAAAATATTAATCGGTTTAGGATTTAAACGCGAAGATTTTAATAAACTAACAGATACGTTTTCGGGGGGATGGCGTATGCGAATTGAATTGGCAAAACTCTTACTTCAAACCAACGATATTCTGTTATTGGATGAGCCAACCAACCACCTAGATATTGAATCGATTATTTGGTTAGAGCAGTTTTTAAATAATTATTCTGGAGCCGTTGTGATTGTGTCTCACGATAAAATGTTTTTAGACAATGTGACCAATCGAACCATTGAAATTGTATTGGGTAAAATATATGATTATCCAAAAGCCTATACGAAGTACCTTGTTTTACGAGAAGAACAAAAATCACTGCAGTTAGCCTCTCAAAAAAATCAACAAAAACAAATTGAGCAAACGGAGAAACTCATCGAGAAATTTAGAGCCAAAGCTTCCAAAGCTACCATGGCGCAATCGTTGATTAAAAAGCTTGATAAGATTGAACGTATTGAAGTGGATGAAGACGATAATAGTGTAATGACTCTTAAATTCCCTACTTCTATAACACCAGGGAAAATTGTGGTAGAAGCCACTCAGATTTCTAAAGCTTATGGCGATTTGAAAGTCCTTCAGGATATTGATTTAATGGTCGATCGTGGGAGTAAAATTGCTTTTGTAGGTCAAAATGGACAAGGAAAATCAACGCTTGCCAAAATTATAGTAGGCGATTTAGATGCAAAAGGCGAGGTGAAGCTAGGGCACAATGTTCAGATTGGATATTTTGCTCAAAATCAAGCGGAATATTTAGATGGAAACAAAACCGTTTTAGATACCATGATCGATGCGGCGAATGAAACCAACCGATCCAAAGTTCGTGATATTTTAGGGTCCTTTTTGTTTAGAGGCGATGCGGCCGAAAAATATGTCAGAGTTCTTTCTGGAGGTGAACGGAACCGCTTGGCACTGGCAAAATTATTACTTCAACCGTTGAATGTGCTTATTATGGATGAGCCTACCAACCACTTGGATATTAAATCTAAAAACGTCCTAAAAGCCGCTCTTCAGCAATTTGAAGGCACGCTTATTTTAGTTTCTCATGACAGGGATTTTTTACAAGGATTGACCTCGACTGTCTATGAATTTAAAGATCAAAAACTCAAACAATATTTAGGAGATATTGACTTTTACTTAGAACAACGGCAGGTTGAAAACCTTCGAGAAGTTGAGAAACGAACTCAAATTAAAACGCCTCAAAAAACGACCACTTCAAAGCAATCGTATGAGGAGCAAAAGCAGCTCAAATCGCTTCATAACCGGCTGAGTAAGGCCGAAGCTTCCATATCAGCTTTGGAGAAAGATATCAAAGCAATTGATTTAGAGATGGAGCTTAATTACGATCAAACCGTGGCGAAACCTGGTTTTTTTGAGAGCTACCAAGCCAAAAAAGATCAGCTCGATCAACTTATGTCCGATTGGGAGGAAATCACAGAATCTATTGAAACGCTAATGTAATGGAAGAGCACTTCTATCAATGCCCACATTGTTGGGAAGAAGTATCAATTTTGATTGATTTTTCTCAGGCGTTTCAAAACTATATTGAAGATTGTGAAGTGTGTTGTAATCCTATACAGTTCAACATTAGTATTTTAGACCACTCCTTGTCTTCTTTCGAAGCAAATAGCATTGAACAGTAAGATATATTTCCAATTTTTCTTTTAAAATTACAAAAAGGTTGTATATTTGTCTTCCTATATCGCGGGATAGAGCAGTAGGTAGCTCGTCGGGAACTCTCTTATCCCTCTCTACTCTGAGATTTCCCATTAGTGACTTTACTTGACCCTCTGTAAGGATTACAACCTTTTTCTTTGATTTCATTTGACTTGTTTACTAATAAATAGTCCGTCAAAAAAGGAAATTATGCTGCAACTTTGAATAATAGGGGGAGCAACTCATAATGATAAAACCGTTATACTATTGTAGTATAGCGGTTTTTTTACTTTAAAATTATTATCTTGCTCTAAACCAATAAAATAAATCAATATGGAAAAAAATGTTTCTAAAGTAAGAGCACATGATGCTATTGTAGGAGTCTTGTATTTAATAAGTGCAGGCTTAACGCTATACACATCCAACTTGAACTTTGTGTGGATCGCGGTAGCAGTTGGCGGACTTCAACTTATAAGTCCAATGACAAAATTCTGCCCGGTTTATTTCATCCTTAATAAACTAATGCCAAATACTGACCCTATTCAGAATGGTAAGTAAAACTTAAGTCACAAATAGATTTACTTTTGCTGCAACTTTGATTAATAGGGGGAGCAACATATAATGATAAAACGGTTATACTTTTATAGTGTAGCCGTTTTTAATTAAAAGACTTCGTTCAGCAATAACACATAAGTAACGAGTGTAAAACTTCCTCTAATTGTGAATGAAGTAGCTCGATAATCCCTTGGTTGCAAAAATTTGGATAACGGATGATTATAAGCGTAGTATGACCAAACGGAATATTCCGTCTTACATATTGTTAGCAAACGTTTTGTTTATTAAATCAATGGCCTCTAAGATGTAGGAACTTGATTCGATTCTGATACCGTTTCCTCCAGCATTTAAAACAGGGTTGATGTCTTTATCCATTCTGTCACCAATAATCAATACATTTTCCATATTAATATTAAATCTTTCGCAGAGATATGGATAGGTAGTAAACTGAGAAGATTCCTTTTTTTGACCATTTTCCAATCCAATAATAGAATCAAAAATAGGATCAATTCCAATTGCAGTCAATGTTCTTTCTATTTGCGTTAAATAGCTATCGGAGTATAGAACGGTATGAAAATGTTTGGACGTCAATCTAAGTTCCTCCGCTAATTTTGGATTTGGTGAATGAATCTTCTCGAATCTAAATAATGGATCATGATCACGGTGTTTGTAAAATGCATACTTATCAATAGAAGGAAATAATAAAAAAGCATCATCACATCCTCCTGAAAAATGTTTTGGAAAAGAGAGTCCAGTTTGTTTTTCTATGTATTGATTTCGATACTCAATGTGATACGGATGAAGTGAGGTTCTGTTAGTTAATGTTCCATGTAAATCAAAAACAACCAACTTTATATCAGAAGACTTAAAAAAAGTGGTGATCTTTTTCTTTTCTTCTCTATCTAACTCTATTTCATAGTTCGTCATCCTTTTTGGTGTATGTTTGCTTTGTTCCAGCTTCTCTAAACTATTTTTGTTAGAATAAAAAAACTTCTTTATCATTCTTAAAACACTTAAATTCTAACATATAATTATTTGGGCCTTAATTTACCAAAAAAGTTTAAATTATAATCATGGAAGCTGCAACTTTGAATAATAGGGGGAGGGGAAATCAAATTGATTTAATTCGTTAATTTTGTTCCATGCCGAAAAGTAATTCAAATATCATAATGAACCTCACAAAAGAATAGAACATAAAGGGGAGAATGTTTGAGTTTCTATAACCTTTTTTTATACTACACAACACGATATTAGTACTAAAGCAACAACGTCATTGATAATAAGTTTGATTGAAATTCACAAAAATAGACATCGAGTCTGTGTTAGATTTTTGTGCCACAAAATCCTATGAATTACCATTAAATGTAGGTTTTATGTTTTAACTAAAAACATCTTCCTTTTTTTAAATTATATTAAATTAAACCTTGCAAGGGTTAAAAACTGTTGTATATTTGCACTCGAAATCGCGGGATAGAGCAGTAGGTAGCTCGTCGGGCTCATAACACTCCTTACCACCT
>ERZ887849.401-NODE-401-length-47129-cov-53.271254_pt1 | contig 47129 bp, 29 predicted proteins | sample MGYA00521267_ERZ887849 | MGnify/ENA primary metagenome ERZ887849 (study PRJEB32303, sample SAMEA104408601) | aquatic metagenome | biome: Brackish water; feature: Pelagic; material: water | place: Baltic Sea | collected 2014-06-06T16:11:00 | depth 2,863 m ... | reverse complement strand
CTTCAGTTGAGGCGATGTTTCCGCCTAAATCTGCCGGCAGAACGGTAACGTTAGGAACCACACTGGCCCCACCACCGTATTCACCACATCCAGAGAAAACTACTGCCGCGACGCCGCAGAGCACAAACTGTGTCTTAGAAAACAAGCTGTTCATATTTGATCTAAGTCTCATTATTCTTCACCAGCCGCATCGCCCGCAGCAGGCTCAGCCTGAGGTGGTGCATAAACAGTTGGACCTACGTCTTCCAACAGGCGTGAATAGTTGAACAATGCATCCCGCGTTCCCGTTACCTGAGCTTCAGGGTCACCTTTGAACAAGTCCGGAAACTGACTGCTGTTGTTATGAGGGAAGTTGACTGGCATGGATGTGTAAGGAGTAATCCATTTTGGATTGTACAACCACAACTGTACCCAGTCTGCTCGAAGTCTATTCTGAACACGATTCAGGTTTGGTCCCTGAATATCCTTCTTAGGATCGGAAACCTTGAACTTGCGAGCTCCCACTGAGTGACACTTGATACACAGTGGTCCATTGACCGAGTCCCAGCATTCCGCCAGGTATTGCTCGTTCTTCGCCAGCAATCCTTCTGCTTCCAGATCTGCCTGCCGCCGGGCAAGGTAGTCTGCGTCGGTTGGAACCAGTTCCTGATATGGGAACTCGGCATCGTCAACAGCAGCAAAGTAGTTAGCAAGCGTTTGAGCTTCCTTGAGACTCAGGCTGAACTTAGGCATTCGCAAGACCGTTGTGTAACGAATCTTTTCTGGTTCCAACAGGAACTGATACAACCAAGGTGTCTGTACCTTGCCACCTTCCTGATACAGCGGTGGCGGTGACGCCTGCCATGCCAGGTTGCGGTTGCCACCCATGGTTGTGTCAGATAGGAACGAAACCAACCATTCGGCAAAGCTGCCACCACGTGATGGCTGGTAGTCAACCATCTTGGCATCAGTCACCGTGATACGTGAACTTGCAAGTACTCGCATCGGATCTTCTGAGTTACCAAAATCGAGTGTTTCCCAAGTATCGAAGCCGCTCTCACGGAATGATGGGTCCTCTTCTTCAGCGTCCGGTTCCACCATTTTGATGCCATGGAAACTGGCCAAAGGCAAATCGACTTCTTCGCCATCAATGATGAACTTCTGTTTGGCACCTGTCAGAGCAGGCTTAGGCTTGCGAATTTTCAGGAACAGCTCAAGCCCCTTCTGATGATCGGCATCAGACAGAACTGTCGGGAAAACGTCCTCTTCCAAATCCACTCCAAAGGTCACCTTTGGCAACTCCACCATATGGCAGCCTGTGCAGTTGTACTTGGCAAGCAGGAATTCGCCTTCAATACGATTCTTATCACGCTCATTCGGCGTGTACACGTATTGATCAGCCGGTGGTTCTGCGACAAGTCCCAGTACAAAGGTGGCGATCGCTTCAATTTCCTGTTCCTTCAACGGGAACTTAGGCATTCTTAGACGTTCGTCGTAACCCTTTGTTTCTGTTTTCAGGTAATCATAGGTGCGAGGCCCACGAAGCTTCTGCCACAGGAATCCAGCTCGACCATGATGTAACAAGCTGTCATAGAAGAATGCCTGAGTCAGCTCGTTCTTCAAGGCTTCTCCGCCATCGACGCCACTTTCTGCGTCCTTCATTGCCTGTTCAACGCGATCACGTGTGGACGAGTTGTCAGGTTCGCCATGATGATGCAGGAACTCTTCAATATGTTCCAAACCCAGCTTACTGGTGTCTTTGCGACCCCAGTCCTGAAGAGCAACGCCGATTGGACGAGCATCTTCATAGCCTGGGATGTCGTGACATGCATAGCAACCGTAACGCGAGATCGTCCGACGACCAATGTATTCCAGTTTACGATCGTTCCATTCGTTCTCGTCTGTGACAGCAGAACCATCAGCTGTGGCAAGAACACGTTCGTCGCCAGCAAACTTATCAGCTGATTGCCCCAAGCTTCTGTCTTTCAGGATCTTCGCGACTGCTTCGTCGCTGAATCGAGACTTGCGAAGGAACAATGTGACCAACTCGTCCAGCGGTGAAATCTCGTTCTCTTCGCCTTCGTTCAGCAAAGGCAGAGTCAGTGGATCAACAACCTTGGAAGCGAAGTCTTCCTGATCACCACGACTCAACAGGAATGCTGTGATATCAGCTGCTGGGTCAATATCTGCTCCATCCTGAGAGTAGACGTCCAGATAGAGGTTCGGCATACGAGTTCGAGCGTGATAACGACTTGGTTCTTTGATCCAGGTGTACAACCAATCGCTGAAATCTTTGTTGTCAGCATTGCGGCTGGCTTTACGATGGATGTCACTGATGTTCGGGCCAAATTCAGCGGTGGTGCCTGGAACAGCATCGTGCTGATGGCACGCCAGACAGCCACGTTCTGAGAACAATTGCTCTCCACGTGCTACGTCAGGCTGGTATTCAGCTGCTGGCTTCAACAGATCGATTGGCTCTGAGTCGGCCAACAGAACTTTGGCAATACCAGCAAGTTCGACCGCTTCAAACGCCTGAGCAAGATCGTCCTGCTGATTGGTCAGGTTAAAGAACTGAGGCATCTTGGTTGACGGACGAAATCGTCCGGGAACTTCTGTCCAGTATTCAATGAATCCAGGCACGGCTTTGGCGGCGATATGTCGTAGCCCTGGTCCGACCTTGCGGTACTTACCAGCAACCTGAGTTGGATCGTCTGCGACGCGTTGTTCCTGCTCTGCAGTCTGCGGTTCAAGACGTACGTCCGGACCGATTGACTTGCCGCCATCGAAACCATGGATTTCGTGGCAACCGAAGCATCCGTATTTGCCCAACAATGTGAATCCATCGAAGACCTTCGGAGCAGAAGCGCCAAACTTCGGATGAACGCCCAATTCCGTCACATCGTGATGACACTTCAGGCATGTTGATTCCTGGAATCGTTCTGGCTGCATCGGATACTCCCAAAAGTGATTGGGGTGGTAGCCGTATTCGTGGTGCCAGTCTTCCGCAACATGCGGGTCGTTTGGAGTGTGCTCAGCATTTCCAAAGTTGACTCCGGAGCCCTGCCCGTCGTGGCATGCAGTGCAACCGAATGTTGCGACTGGATGCGGACTTGAAGAAGTCACGAAAAGTTCGTGATTCGGGTGAGTCGTAAACGGATGCGGAAACTTATTTTCCGCAACCCATGTTGATACATCTTCAGGATCGCTGGCTTCACCGTGTGGAAACGCAGGCAAGTTGCCCGGAGCAGTCCGGTCCATATTCATATGGCAGGTTCGGCAACGGTCAAATCGTGCGATCTCTGTCATACCCAGAGTTTGGTGCAATTCCGGCAACCAGTCCTGTGTCACCTTAATTGGACCGTTGAAACCGTCGACGATTGGCAATTCCATGAAGCTACGCTTAAGTTTCATGAATCCACCTTGTGGATCGATTTTCTCAAGAGCCCCCTCAGCCAATACTAAATCAGCTTCCAGTTTCGCCAGTGACTTCTTTAGTTCCACATCCTTCTTAACCAGTTCCTGAAGTGACTTCAGCTTTTCAGCGGTCTCTTCGTCTTCGGCAGTAGACGGTGACCCGACAAGTGCCAAATCAGCCTTAGCGGTCTCAAGATCCAACGTGATCTTTTGACAAACGGCCTCAGCCTTTTCGTAGTTCTTCATCAACGACACTTTGACGTCATCGCTCAGATTGTCTCGAATGGCCAGGTCATAGTGAGCACGCTCCTCGTCACGCAAAGCGTTTTCATTCTTAAGCCGAAGCTCAAGCGATTCCACCTTACGGATTCCTGCGTCACGTTCTTTGTCAACCTGAAGTTTCAGATCGGCAAGTTCAGCAAGAGACTTACTGTTCTCGCGTTGCTGCTTCTCAAGCGACTCTCGATTGGCCTCAAACTCAGACGTCTTCATGCGACTGATTTCAACCTTCTTGGCCGCAGCCTGAAGCTTGAAGTTTGTCGCCTGGTACGAGCGCCAAGGATCAGCGTAGTCTTCGACCATCATGGCGACGACAGAAGCCAGCAGCACAACGCAACTTATCGCAAAGACAAGGTGCAGTTTCTTTTGGTTTCGGAAGAAATGTTCGGTTGCCGGCATTTCAGATCAGGCTCCAACCTTTGGTGAACTCGACACAGTGCGTTCGAGCAAATCCTGGGCGAGAAGTCATTAAAGGATTAAATATTGAAAAACCACTCAGGGATACCAACGATGTACTTCAGCGAAAACGCCCAACGAAGCAACATCTTGATTGGCAAAACTGCCATCCACAGAGCGAGGTTTGAAAACACAAGGAAACGAAGAATACCCATCTTGACGAAGTACTTTCGCAGCACGGTCAACCCCAGTAAAGGCGGCAGCAACGCGAAGTACCCAAGCGTTAGAAGGATGCCCGGTGACTCCCGAAGCAATAGCGTCAAAGTCGGGCTTCCCATGAAGGAGTCACCCTTTGGAAGACCGCCGTACATCCAACTGAACAACGGAGAATTCCAGAAGAACTCGGAAAGATTCACGTTATTCGCCGCGACCACTTTGTGAACATCCCACAGTTCGTAAATTCCGTAGAAGTTCCAGTTTGGACCACGCAGAAAGGTTCCCAAAACGATCAACGCAATCCACAGCGGAAAGAAGCCAAACAGAAAAGTACTGATCGCGAACGATCGTTCTTTAAAGCTGTAGTAGCCGTTTCCACCTTTATTGAAGTCGATGTACGGGACAGCAATCAATCCACCCAGAATAATTCCGGGCAGAACAACGCCAGCCAACCACGGGTCAAAGTAGACCAGCATTTCCTGAAGGCCCAGGAAGTACCACGGGGCTTTCGATGGATTCGGTGTTTTGACCGACGAAGCCGGCTCCTCCAACGGAGCTTCCAGCGCGATCCCCCAGAACACCAGCACGGCGGTCAGAACGACCATGCAGATCAGCTCAATGTAGACAAGGTCTGGCCAAACCAAAACCTTCTCGTTGTTTTCCTGTTCGAACAACGGACGCCCCTGAGCAATCCGGTTGTCGTTATCTACAGCACGCTTGAAGTAAATCCATGTCAGGAAAGACACGATGAACAACATGGCCACAATCGGCACGTTGTCCGGTTTACCGACGATTTGACGGAAGTCGTAATCGCTAAGACTTAATCCCATGAAGATCAGTGAAAGCTGCAGCATCGTGTAGGCCACAGTATCCTGAACCCACCACTCGCGAAAGCGGATCATCGCCCAGTACAAACCCACTGAGCCTGCAAAGTAGATCACCGGATTAGCGAAGTACGCATCCACCGGGTTTTTAAACCATTCCGGCAGGCGAATCATGAATTTTTCGGGGCTGCTGCCACCGGTAAAGTGAGCGGCCGACAACATCAACAGTATTGATGTCAACACGGCCCACACAGTTGCGACTGGCATGCCACCGAGTATCGGGGTGCTCTTTTTAAACTCGCCATCCACCTTGAAGCTGCGAACAGTCCACAGAAGATTCATGACGAAGAGAATCAGGTAATACCAGCCAAGGCCGTGTAGTACACCGGATGTCAGGTCGGGATGAGGATTCATCGGCCAAACCGAGTTGAAGAACAGAATTCGTTAACAAAGAAAACCGGCCACACCAGCCGTCCGAGCTGATGTGACATATCCGTCCATAGGACGGTATCCCAGGTTCTAAAGAGGTTGGCTGATGCCACCGTCTTTTCGAACTCGCCAGAAGTGAATCGCAATCAACCCCGACACAACCACCGGAATGGCCACACAGTGAAGGATGTAGAAACGGTTCAAAGTAGCTTCGCCTACAAATCGACCGCCGAGCAACATAAACTTTGCATCGCTGGCGTTTGTGATGAGGTCGTAGCCGCCCATGTTCAGCAGCTGGAAACCAGGACCCTCACCACCCAGAAACGGATGGGCGCGAGCCATATTGGAACCCACCGTAATGGCCCAAATGGCCAACTGGTCCCATGGCAGAAGGTAACCGGTGAACGACAGCAGCAGTGTCAACACCAACAGCAGCACACCGATAACCCAGTTGAATTCTCGCGGCGGCTTATAACTACCGGTCAGGAAGACTCGGTACATATGCAGCCAAACAGTGATCACCATCGCGTGAGCACCCCAGCGGTGGATTTCACGCATAATACCCAGCGTCTGCACGTCTCGCAGAGCCTGGATATCATAAAACGCCCATTCCAACGTGGGGCGATAATAGAACATCAACAATACGCCGGTCAGCGCTTCGACCAGAAACAGGAAGAAGGTAATTCCGCCCATACACCATGTGTAGGACAGTGCAATACCTTGTTGCTTAATCGACACCGGATGCAGATGCAGGAAAAAGTTCGTAAGCATCACGACAACTCGGTTACGACGATCAGTCGGTGCCGGGTGCCGAAACACACTTTTCCAAATCTGTGAATTACGAATGTAATCGCCTACGGACACTGCCGGTATTCCTTAACTGAATTCGCCAGAACTGATCTGGCACAGCAATCTAATGAGGCTGTGCCTCAGACCATTCGAGCTAACGCTCGGAAACGCTCCGCTGTCGCTCTAAAAACTTCGCTCAATGTGAACAAGTTTTTCAAAATAAGCAATCTAACTAAGTCCAGAACCTGGTCTGAATAACCGTGTATTAAACCGGAACAAAACAGGCCGCGTTGTCCCACTGACCAAGTTCCTTCTGAAACTTCACACTCTTATCAACTTCAAGCGTCCCATCTTCTGCAAGACGAATGCCGTGACGCTCAAGAGGGCGGGGGGCTGGACCTTCGAAGTTCACACCACTTTTATAAAATCCCGAACCGTGGCACGGGCACTTAAACTTCTGTTCGCCTTCCAACCAGTTTGGAGTACACCCCAGATGCGTACAAACTGTTGAAAGAGCGTAGATCATTTGCTGTCCGTCAATTTCGTCGTTGACGATCCAGACGCCGAACTGAGCCTTCCATTTTGTCGACACGGTTGATGCACCGTAATCTGTTGGAGGGCCAATCTTAAACTTTGTTGGCGGCTCAACCAGCACGTTGGGCATCATAAATCGAGCCATCGCCAAACTTGATGCGGCAGTTGCCGTAATCAAAGACCCCCAAGCCACAAACAGCGGGCTGCAAACAGCAGTCAGAGCATCCGAAAGAAAGCTACGTCGAGTGTCCGCAGCCTTCGCAGCAGCCGCGGGCTGAACAAGCGGCTTGCTTGGCAGGGCAACTTTCTTTGGAGCAGCCGTTGCTTCAACTGAACCACCAACGCTGGTGCGAGCCGCCTTAATCATGTCTGCAGCAGACATGCCTGACGCCTTCGATGGGTCAACAGCAGCCTTTGCAGCCGCCTTGGGAGCAACTGACGCAGCGGCGGGCTTGGCTGCACCACCGCCTTTGATTGAGTCCAGAATGCTGGCAGTCCCTGCAGGCTTAGCAGCACCACCGCCCTTGATGGAATCCAGGATGCCGGCAGTGCCCGCGGGAGCTGCCGGTTTTGCAGCAGCTCCACCTTTGATGGAAGCCATGATGTCTGCTGTTCCGGCAGGAGCAGCAGCCTTTGGCTTGGCCGCACCACCCTTAATCGAGGCCAGAATGTCAGACGTCCCCTTCGGTGCGGCGGCAGCGGACGATTCCTCAGCAGCTGCAGGCTTATCGCCTGCAGGCTTAGCCGCGCCGCGAATCTTCGACAGGATGTCGTCGCTTGATGGTTTTTGATCGCTCATATTCAGCTTCCACCAACTGGTGAGAAGTGCGAAAGAACACTGCCAGCAACAACGTGTTGCACGCAGCGAAGATCAACACAGATAATCCAATATCCAAACAACTGAGTCGGGTGTTTTAACACCTGACTTGGGTGCCAGATTGGGATTCTGCGCCCACCGTTCGGAAGTGGCAAGCTGTATGGAAAAACGCTGAATTCTTTTCTCAGAAGACGGAAGTGCCAAAAATCGAGCTTCTCAGGCCCGGGAACCATAATCGCTCGCTTTTTTGCTGGCAAATGTACCTGCTGTGCCACCATCAGATGCTGGCCAAACGGTCATTTCTGAACTGTTTTTAGCGAGCTGTTTCGGAAGCCATTTTCTGGAACGCTAAGGATTAAAAACTGATATACAAACTGCAAAACAAGAGGTTGCATAGCCCATGACTTCCGCAAGCTGCCGTTCTTAAAGAGTCACAGACGAAACCCGTCGAATGTATTGGCCATAGTCAAGTGATCCGCCACAATTTGCGCCGTTCGGCTTTCGCGAATGCTTTCAACGTGGTGCCGCACGCCGCTAGTCCGCAACTTTTGAGAAAGTAAAGTTCGATTGAAGTCGGCCACTGAAGCCGGTTTGTAGCAATTTGGCAGTACGGGCAGTTTGCATCTGCAGCAGTACAGCTGCCAGCAATTAAGGAGCAGTCCCGAAATAAGCTCCCGATTTGTGAGTACTGAAATACGCCGGAATTGTAACTGCCGTTCGTTGATGCTCAAAACACTTTTTGATTTCCCAGCACCATTGCACGTTGCGACCGGTGAGTCGCGGAGCGACGACATGCGATAGCCTCGGGTTTTACCCCGAGGCTGGCTGTCGTTAGGCGAATGAAAAGCCGCGGAGCGGCGACATGTGGCCTTACCGTATGCCGTCGCTCCGCGACTCTCCTGGAAAACAGCTGGTAACCTCGGACTGAAGTCCGAGGCTATCGTATGTCGTCGCTCTGCGACTGTACAAAACAGAATGTGCCAAATCGCGAGTCCCTCTGGCGAGTTGAAATGGCCTTCGCGGAGTTGCGAATTGCTGTCAATCAGGGAGTTTAATTCGGGACAATTCCAAAGCGGCACTGTGGTCGTCAACAACCTCAATCAATTGGCATTTTAAGTTTCGTCCGTAATTGCGGGCAGTCGGTACAAAGCAGCAACCGGCAGCATCACCAGCGCCAGCGCCAAAAATATGCAGCTTTGAAAGCGATACGGAGACTGCGGTCCTGCTAAAGCACCAGTGACAGCGTTTGCAAGTCCCAGAAAAGCGGCCGACAGCAGGATTCCAATCCAGGTAATAAAGTTCATCGCTCCTATCAACCGCCCCTTTTGTTCTGCGGGCGGCGCTTGCTGAATGAACACCTGAACGGGTATCACGAAAATACCGGCTGATAATCCCAGCAGCAGCATGCTGATTCGCAGCATCCATTCCATGCCGTCAGCGACCAACAACGAATGCATGATGCCCTGCAACTGGTCTTTCGATTCCGCCGGACGTCCCAGCAACCCGCTCCCCAGCAGCGTTATCAGCAGCAGTGACATTACCAGCATCCAGCCGCCGCGAGTTGTCCAGCGTGCTCCATCTGTGCCGCCTTTATTCGCAAAGCCGGATACAACGCAGCCCAGAGCGATACCCACTCCAATGGAAGCTGCCATCAAGCTGGTTCTGGTCTTATTCAGATGCAGAACGTTTTCGCCCAGATTATTCACCGCTGGTTGAGCCACGCCGCCAATAAACCAGAACAACATCATTACCAGAATCGCCTTCAGCAGCCTGCGGTCAGAGCGAAACAACTGCAGAATGTCGCCGGGAATAAACAGGTTCCCCGGCTTCAGCTTCAGGCCTGGGTCGGCCACCGCGGTCGGTTGAATCATGAACGAGGTCGCTGTTCCCACGATGGCGATGCCAACCGCAATCATGCTGCAGAACCACAGCGAGTTATTCAGGCTGTCCAATGCGATGCCCGCGCCTGCCATGCCGAAAATAATGGCCAGAAATGTAGTCATCTGGATAGCCCCATTAACGGGCAGCAACTTTCCCGACGTGAACAGTTCGGGCAATATTCCGTACTTGGACGGCCCGAAAACAGCACTTTGAGCTCCCATAAACGCCAGCACAAGAATCAACAGCTTCAGCTGAGCAGTCGGCGAAATGCTTCCCAGCAGCAGCACCTGTAAAGCCGCCGCCATCACCACAATTTCCAGCACTTTGCAGAGCACAATCACCGTCCGTTTAGAGAAGCGATCGGAGATGTAACCGCCAATTCCAGACAGCAGCACAAACGGCAAAGCAAAGGCCGCCATGGCAAGCGGTTGCAGGTCTGAACCTGTGGTGCTCGCAACTTCGGTACACTTTAACAACACCATTTGCTTGAAATAGTTGTCGTTGAAGGCTCCCAGAAACTGAGTCGATAGCAGGCCCCAGAACACCCCATTGGCCATCAGGTTGACATTGGGCGGAAGCAGTGCCGGTTCTGCGACCGAGGTTTCTTCTGGAGACGAATAGGGATTGTCGCTGCTGGAAGACATCGGCGGTCGATTGCAAAAGGAACAGAAGTATCTGGCTGCAAAGACGTTAGCAAATTCGGCCACCGGTGCAAAGACTGGCTCGCAGCGTGGAATTTCGCAGAGCGACCCAGGGCAACGACCGCTCTATTCCGCAAGCGTCAGTTTTTTGACATTGCCATTGGAATCCCCAACCGCAACTCCGCGTAAAGTTGGATGGCAGGCCAGTTCCGTTACCCACGCGTCGCATGCTGAAGCCAGCGACTGAAGCGACAGGTCGTCTGGATTCACAGCGACAACGGAACCGTCGCGAGTTCCCACAATCACGCGATCGGCCGTAACATTCCACGCCACCGCAGTCGCGGGCGAAGTCAGTCGCTTAAATCGTACCATCCGACCGATCGTCGGTTGCCACAGCCGAAGCGTGCGGTCGTCACTAACGGACGCAAGCATCGGCAACCGCGATTCAACGGCAGGCCGAACGGCAATCATCCGAACGGCCTTCAGGTGGTTGGAGAGCGTTCTTGCAAGCTGCCCGCTGTCTTCGTCCCAAATGCGAACCGTGCCATCAACACTGCAACTGGCGATCAATCGCGAGTTACCAACGACGCAAACCGACGTCACCGGCTTTGAATGAGAGCTCAACTTTGCAACGTCTGTTGCGTTTGTCCCGGCGTCGCTGGATTCACCGCCTTCAACATCAAGCACATAAACAGCATGATCGTGCCCGGCAACTGCAATGCGGTTCGAGCCGTTTAGAGTCTTAGTCAAAATGATTCGCGGACGGTGCTCGCGTGATGGTCGCAGCGACAACGGAGCGGCTCGGAGATTCGAGCGTTCCATTTCTTCCGGCCAGCCACGCCACTGGGTCAAGGGCGAAGCCCTTGTCAGGAAAGTCGCTGAGTACAGCACGTCGTCGCTTAGTTGGTGAGTCCACATCACCCGAAGCTGCGGCCACGAAAGCAGAGCGACGTTGCCGAATTCTGCCGGCGTTCCTCCCGCCAGCAGCAAGCTGTTTCCATCGGCGGAAAATTGAGCGTCATGCAATTGGGCGATTGGAACCGTGAACGTTTGAACAACCTGAAGATCGTCCCAACGCTGCACAACCAGCAGGCTGCCACCACCCGACACCACGTGTTTTCCATCCGGCGAAACGGCAAGACATGTTACGCTGCGCAGTGAGTCGTCAGTCTGCACGCTGGCGGCGTTTAACGTGGTTGCCAGGGACGAAGTCAGTGTCAGGCCGGCAGTCAGCAGTAAGCCGGCAAGGTGCTGCAATTTGCCGCGTTTTAACGTGAGTTTCATGAAAAAAGTTCCAGCACCGGTTTAGCTTCATCTGACACCAGTCGCACAGGCCGACCGCTGGACGTGGAAACGATAGTGGCCGGATCAATGCCCAACGCTGTATAGACGGTAGCCACCAGATCAGCTGGCGTCACCGGACGTTCCAGCGGCGATTCACCAACCGAATCGCTGGCACCGATCACCTGTCCGCCCAAAATTCCGCCGCCCGCTAAGACCACGCTGAAAACTCGAGGCCAGTGGTCTCGCCCACCGCTGGTGTTGATTTTGGGAGTGCGTCCAAATTCGCCCATCACCACCACCAGCGTTTCATCCAGCAGGTTTCGATCTTTCAAATCATCCAGCAGCGCCGACACGGCCAGGTCCAGCGACGGAATCAGGCCCACCGGCGTTTTGGCTCCCGTATAGCCTTCCTTCAGTCGTGTGAACAGGTTTTCGTGAGTGTCCCAACCGCGTTGATTGACGGTCACAAAACGGACTCCCCGTTCAACCAACCGGCGAGCCAGCAGGCAGGACTGGCCGACGGTTTTCGCTCCATAACGTCGCCGCGTTTCGGGCGTTTCATCGTCCAGTTGAAACGCCTTAACCGCGTTGGGGGAAGTTACCATTTTTAGAGCTTGATTCAGCGAACTGCTTTCCTGCAAAGTTGCGTCACCAGCAGAATTCCACTGGCTAAGCTGCTGTGCAAACTGGCGACGGCGTTCTATTCGATTCAGCGTCATTCCGTTGGCCGGCTGCAAGTCTTTAACCGAAAAATCATCCGCTGCCGGATCAGCCTTCAACGAAAATGGAGCGTACTGTGAAGGCAAAAATCCAGCTCCATCAAAACGCCCACCGCCCACCGCATATTCCGGAACCGCAATATTGTTGGGGATGTCTGTCTGCAGCAAACCCAGTTGCTGACTGCCGACGGCGTGAAACGAAGGATACGTCAACACGGGAGTCGGCCGGTAACCGGTCAGCATATAATGAGCTCCCAGGTTATGTTCGCCCAATGGCGAAGTCATTGAACGCACAATGGCGAAATCCTGCATGCGTTTGGCAAGTTGCGGCAGACACTCGCTGATGCTGATCCCTGCCACAGATGTGGAAATTGCCGACAAGGGGCCACGCACTTCGGATGACGCGTCTGGCTTCAGGTCGAAGGTTTCCAAATGGCTGGGCCCACCATCCAGCCAAACCAGAATGCACGATTTCGCCTTAGAGCCCGCGACTTGACGCGTGTTTGTGTTTTCTGCAGGACATGGCGAACCGCTGAACGCAAGCATCTGCGGCAAGCCGATTCCCAGCCCCGCCAACTGCCCCAGTTGCAGGACGCCTCGGCGAGACACCCCGTCGCAGCGAATGGAAGAAGAAGGTCGAATTCTTTTTTGCATCAGAAACGTGACTTTACAGACTGAGGTGCTGAGCTTCTGCCAACGGGAACTCTGTTTCAATCGCTTAACAACAGCCCTTAATTTACTTCCGTGCGGTTGGAATTTGCGCCGTGAGCAATCCTTGCACAATGCGAGATTCAGGGATTGTTCTTTAATGGTTCGTCAAAAATTCGTTGGAAGTCAGGATGCTCCACAAAAAATCTTCAGCGATCAGTTTTGATTCGTCCGGCGAAGTGGCCTCGTGAAACTGCTTTGTCCAGAATTTCAGTTCGCGAGCGCTGGCTGTTCGCGAGTAGGCTCGCCGGAAAAACAGATTTACAAGTTCTTCCGTTCCGATTTTGGAAGAGATCGCTGTTGTCAGCGCTCCACCGTCCTTGCGGATCGGATCGTTCAATAGTTCGCCGTTCACAAAAGCCAGTTGCACGGCCAGATCTTTAATGGCAACCTGGTCGACACTACAGTCTTCGCCGATTTCGCACCTGCCAACGGGTGTACGAGCGAAATCGGAATTTCTGTATGCCGCATACGACACATGTCGTTCGCGTGGCGTGTTGTCACTCTCGCACACATCGTTAACGGCATCGTGAAAAACAGCGGGGTTAAGTAGCTTTGCAGTGGCGACGCAATAAAACTGAGCCAATTCAGTGGGGCTCGCATTGCTGCCGTCGGCGAACACATTCTGTTCGGTTTCGCTTTTGGCTGGCTTGGTGGTTGATTTGTTGTTTGTTGCTGTTGGCGGCGAGCAACTGCGCTGATAGGCGTTGCTAAGACAGACTGTTCTGATCAAATGACGCAAGCTGTGCTGATGGTTGCCGAAGTCCATGGCCAGCCAGTTCAGAAGTTCCGGATGAGTGGCGGGATTTGTGGATCTCAGGTCGTCGATGGGTTCGACAAGGCCTCGCCCCATCAAGTAATTCCACGTTCGATTTACGATGGCTTTCTTGAAGTATGGGCTGTCTGCTGCTGTGACCCAGTCGGCAAGTTTTTCTCTGTGCGGTGAATCTTCTGACAGAAATCTGCCGCCGGGAATCTTCGGTATCGCAGCTTCACCCGTTTGAGGATGAATGACATAGCCGCTTCCGTTGGCAACAACGGGACCTCGGGAAACCGTCGCGAAAATCGCCGCCAAACCGTGATAATCATCCTGAGTCCACTGATCCAGCGGGTGATCGTGACAGTTGGCGCACTGCAGTTGAATTCCCAGAAAAATGTTGCTGGCAAGTTCCGCCGTCGCCTTCGGCTGGACTCCTGCGGGATAGAAATTGGCCGGGCCGTTGGATTGAAGTTCCCCTTCTGCCAGCAACAGTTGTCTGGCCATTTCGTCAAACGGCACTTCGTTTTTCAGGCAATCACGAATCCACGCGTAGTAAACCGGCGGAGAATTTCCGGGAACTCGCAAAGCACCGGCCAGCCGAAACGTCCAGAATTCCACAAAGTGGTCGGATCGCAGCAGATCGTCAATGAGCTGCTCCGTTTTGTCAGCAGCGGACGACGCTACAAAGCTGTCGACGTCAGCCGGCTGCGGAAGGCGCCCGGTGAGATCGAGTGACAGTCGCCGCACGATTGGGGCCTCATCAGCGGGTGGCCCGGATTGCAGACCCAGTTGCTGAATTTTTCGGTCGACAAAGGCATCAACGGAATCAGGTGTGAAGTTCTGAACAGCTGCGTTTTGCTGGTTAATACGAAACGGGGCCAGCAATTCCAGAGCAGCCACCCGATCAAGATAGCGAGCCAGAATCACGTGACGCCCCGCCTTGAGGATTGTCGCCTGACCAGACTCAGAAATTTCCACGGCGCTGGGATCGTTGGCGCTAAACACGGTCCACGGAACAACGGGCTCAACCGTGCCGTCGTCAAAACTGGCCAGAGCGTGCAGTTGCACAACCTGGTTTCCTTCTTCGGCATTGCTGTTGTCGGCCTTAAAATCGAATTCTGTCAGCCGCCGCCCGTTGATCCGCCTGGCCCCCTGATTCAGCCATGTCAACAGCGTTTGGTGATCGGGGCCATCCAGCTCAATGCGAGTCCCGCCTTCGTGGCTTAGCTGCTCAGTCGGCTTTTGCAGAATCAGGCTTAGTTCCGGACGTTCCGCGTCGATGCGACGGCCTTCCATGGCTCGCACAATCTGGTCATAGTCATCGTCTGGACGGCTGCCGTACAGCGAAAGGAAAAAGCCGCCTCGACCAGCCGCTGCGCCGTGGCAGGCTCCCGTGTTGCAGCCGGACTTTGTCAAAATCGGCATCACTTGTGTGTCGAAATCGACGGGCGAAATTGCAGCGTCAACGGGAAGGCAGAGCAGAAATTGCAGCAATATTGAGGCAAACATTTCAGGCTATTCCTTAGAATTGTTCGCCTTTTCAGCAGCCGTGAATTCCTTCGCCCACTTCTTCAGATATTCCTGACACGCAGCCGTTCCATAGTTGGCAAGCTTGTCAGCAGCGATGATTCGGCGAGCGATATCGCCGACCTGTGTTCGGGCGTCAGCGTGAGTCGCGGTGTATTCTTCAATCTTCTTTGCAGCAGCTGCAACTTCGTCGTCGGTTGCTGTTTTTTGAATCAATGGCACAAGCAGCGGTCTGAGGTTCGGGTCTTGTTCCTGAGCGGGCCTGGCTGCGTCGCGTCCGGCAGCTTCACGGGCCATCCGCCCCTGCTTGTTTTGCGGCGTAAAAGCAGAAACTTTTGCGACCTGTTCTTCACCAAGTACTTCCGCGATCGCTTTAAAGATCCTGGGGGCATCAACTTCCAGACTGGGTTGAACCATGGCAAAGTTGGCTGTGACAACGTCGCCTTTGGCAACCAGCACGGTCACTCCCACTTTGCGGTTAAGTCCATATGCTTCCGGGCCTTCGATACCGTCGGAAGACACGGCAACACGTGCTGCGGGAGGAAAATTTCTGGCCACGTTTTTCAGCCATCCGGAAGCTTCCGACGGATCTTCCGCCAGATAGACCATGGTCGCGTCCAGCTTTTGAGTTCCTTTTGCGGCAGCAAGTTTCAGCAGAACGTTTGCCATGCCAAAAGCTGGCCGAGTTTTTTCGTGCATAAACACAATCAACCGGGGCTGGGCTGAGTCCGCCCCTGTGGCTGCCGGGGCAACGGTGAATTGCCGATCGTCATCCATTGGTAACGTGACGTCAAACGGAAGCAGCTTTTCGCCGACCTGCGGTCCGGAAAAAACGGGCTCATCAGCCGTTTGTGTGATCGCGATAAGACACAGTACAAGGTTGCCAAACATCTTTTCATGCCTGAAAAAGCAGGTGCGTCGGTTTGCGACGGCGATCGGGGAAAAGTATCCACCGCAGCAGGATACAGATTCCGCAATCAACATGCATCATCAGAAGGAAAAAGAAGGCAGCTGTCGAACCGTAAGGCCGGTTGCATGGCTGAATCAAACGCCGGCACTGAATAGTTTATGTAACACTATAGCTTCGAGGTTAATGCCTTAATTACTATGGAGCCAGGCTGATTCGGCCATTGTTTCCGTTGCCGGAATTTTCGGGCAGTGTGACGGTGAATCCGGCGGGCAACTGGCCTCGGCTATTGTCGATGTTCAGCAGGCAGCGAAACGTGTTGCTGGCAGAATTGATGATCGGTGACACGGAAACGACGGTGGATTGGACCACGCCTGACACCGGGGCCGACGCCTGCAGAGCCAGCTTGTCGCCTCGACCGATTCGTCCAAACAGGTGCGAAGGCACGTGCAGTTCCACTTCCAGAATAGCCAGGTTTGCCATCGAAACAATCACCATCGACGGATCGACGGCTCCGGATTTGACGTGAATCTCTGTGACCAATCCATCAAACGGAGCCGTGATGGTGTACTGATTCAATTGAGCTTCCGCTAATTCGCGATTGGCTTCTGCAGCTTTCAATACGTCTTTCTGTTGAGCCACTGCTGCGACTGCCTGGTCGCGAGCTCCTTCCGCTTCGATAAGTTCAAAATTCGCCCCCGCTCCCTGCCGCATGACCTGTTGAATGCGAGTCAGACGATTTTCTGCCAATTTCAGTTCGACCTCGGCACGCTGCAACGCACCGGTCAGTTGAGCTTCAATCGTGGCGGCTTTAAGTCGAGCCTGAGGAACTCGATCATCCAGCGTCACCAATCGATCGCCTTTCTTGACGAACTTACCTTCAATGGCGTGCATCTCAGAAATAATTCCCGGCACCAGCGACGGAAGATCAACAGCGTTGGAAGGCTTCGCAATTCCATGCAGCTGGTTGCTCATCGAATAGGCGGCGCTATCAAATTGCTGCTGCTGGGGCTGCTGCTGGAGCAGGGCCGTATAGATTGGCGGCAATGCGGCCATCGCCAGGCTGTTGGAATTTCCCGCTTGATGACCACTGTTTGAATGTTTCATATCGTTCAACGGTGCACTTTCGTCGCCGGATGCCAGCAGGCTTCCGGCAAACGATATGATTCCGGCAGTTGACAGCAAAGCAATTCGTCGCATGGTCGATCCTTTTTCTATTTCGAATCACCTGAGCGGCAGAAGCCAGCGCGGGTGAAGTTCTGTATTGTTTTGGCGTGAAATCAAGCGATCAGGCCACCAGCAATTTATGAACAAAGCTGGTGCATTTACGATACGCCCACGCGGCCACCGATTCGTATCTTCTTGGCAGTTGCAGGTTAACGCGAGCTCCGTGTTTAACCAGTTGCAGCACGTTGTCGTTGGGTTCAATGTCAACTTGAAAGACGGGTTCCATTGGCTGGCCATTGGCTGGGTTAATCAATATTTCGCCGCCTGCAATATAAGTTAGTGCGACTTTGTCGAAGACGAGTTCCGCTGCCGGTTCAATGCTGACGATGTGTCCCGTGTGAGTATCCATCGATTGCCCCGGAATGCGAAACCTGACCTGGGTGTTGAGTCGTTTCTGGATGCTGCCCAGCTGTTCTTCGTTCAGCCATGTTCTTAGTCGAGGTTTTCCGTCAACGACAACGGCCAATGGCGTGCCTTCATCCAGAAACTTGCCTCGATTTGTTTCGCCGATCAGTTGAACAACCGTGCCATTGTCTGGCGCTGGGATAGTTAACAGCGTGACTCGGCGAGTCATCTCATCCACTTCGTGCTGAATTTCGGCCACAGTCGCCTGTTGCTGTGTTGCTCGAAACATGTCCACGCCTCGCAGAATTTCGGCACGCAGTTTAGCTTCCTGAAGATTCATTTTCGCCAGTTGCAGCTGTTCCTGAAGGCGTTCGTTTTTCAGCTGCACCAATGGAGCGTTTGCGGAAACGTGTTCTCCGTCTTTTACCATTGTTGACTCGAATTCACCAGGAGAATCGACATTGACGTAGTGTTCGATTTCGGCGCCCACCAGCCCTTGAGTCACCACGCCAAATGGTACGGGGACAAAGAAGGACGCGACGGGAAGTCCCACCAGCACAGCGGCTGCGACAAGCCTTGCTCGACCTCGCACGGGTTCGGTTTCTTTGCTCTTCAACAAATACGCCGCCATTTTCGATACTCCCATTCCAAGCGTTGAACAAAAATGAAACGCGGCAAGTCCCAGACCAACCATCGGGAACTTCATGGCAATCATCACGGCGATACTGATGACCAGTGAAAACTTATAGATGGTGGCCGCAATGCCATACCCAACCAGCATGAATCTGGTTCGTAACGAAGCTTCTGTGTTAGCAGGCCTGATTCCCAGAAACGCTCTGTTCAGCATGCCTTTGATCTGCTGGTCAGCTCGCGGACGCAGATTCTGAATGGAAATCAGTTCGCACAAAATGAAGTATCCATCAAACTTCATCAGTGGGTTTGCGTTGAACAGCACAGTTACCAGGCTGGCCATGACAACCAACTGGTACGCACACGACGACAGCATCGGGCTGCTTGAAAACGCCCAGATGAATACACCGGGAATAAACACGAGGGATTCAAAAAACATGCCGCCGCACATTACGATCAGACGTTTATAGCGTTCCGGAAAGCTCCACGCGGCCGACGCATCCACATACGCAGCCGGCGTTCCGGCAATCAGAATTGTGCCCATTTCCGGAATGAAGCCTCCGAAAACTTTGCACGCATAACCGTGTCCCAGTTCGTGCCAGATTTTCAACCCAACAAAAGCCAGCCATAAAAATGGCAGATTCTTTGTCGCCAGAATTCCGTTCAGTGGTTGCACCAAATCGCTGAAGCGACTTAAGACGACAAAGCCAGCCGCCGCCATTCCCAATAGCCATACCACAAAGAATGCTTTGGTGAACAGCCACGACATCCGATGCATGGTCCGCGTCAGAAACTTGTCGGGATTCACTAACGGAATCGTCATGAACAGGAAGCCCATCGCTTTGCCGCGACGCTTCATAGACTGCATTTTTGTATGCTGCTCAAACAGCTTTGCTCCGTTACTGCCGGGCAGCAACAGCAGGCCGAGCCGCGAAAAACTTAGAATCAGTTCCAGGTACAGTTCTTCTTCGTCGCGATCGAAGTCGCCTTTTGCAACCTGCGATTCAAAGTTCTGGCCCAGCGTCAGATCTTCGTTCAACGTCGCCAGGGTGCGGTACTGAAAAACGCTGAGACGATGAGTTCTGAACCCGACCGGATCGTGAACAACGTAAACGGGAGTTCCCTGATAAACCTGACGCGATGACTTCAGGTCGGAGCGCAACGTGACCTTGATCCCTTTGAGTTGCTCTTGGGGATCGGCGGGAGCACAGGTTGCAGCTGCCGGTGAGGACATTGGGTGAAGGAGTTTCGGGGTTCGGGGTTTCGGAATGGGTTCGGGATACGGTGGACCGGTTAGAACCAGAAGTTCATGCGAGCCCAGTCGACGGCTCGATGCATAACGACCCACCAAACGGGGCGTGAAACTGTTTCAATTCTCGCGGTACCTTCCATGCCGGATTTCATCCATTCCGGACGCAATTCCAGAGGAGCTTGGGCCATAAACACGTTGCGATCCTGAACCGTCATGGCGGCTCCATCGATGTGTTTTAGTTTGAACTGCTGTTTTTCGGATGGGTGTGAGGCGGCAGAAAAGGTTCCGGCCTGATCTGCGGCAACATAGTTGGCGATATCGTCAGGCACTTCAATTTCCAGCAGCCAGTTGCCATCAGCAGCAAACTGGAAGATTTCCTGCCCATGCGGAAACATCTGGCCAATTCGCTGTTCCAGGTCAGAAACCACAACAGTGCCATCTGACGGTGCGTAGATCTTCGCTTCCTGAATCTGCTTGTTAATGGAATTAGCCTGAGTTTGCAGCACATTGATTCTGGACCGCGCAAGTGCTGCCAGCGTTATGTCTTCGTCTTCCATCGCCTGGCGGATTTCCACCTGAGTTGAGTTGATTTGGCGAGTCAGCGAATTCAGCTGTAGCTGTAAATCTGTGGTATCGAATTCCACCAGCAATGTTCCGGCAGTCACTTCCTGGCCAGGACGCACATGGACGCTTTGCAGTTTTCCGTTGAACGGTGCCGCAAAGTGTCGCAGGTCTTCTGCGGTGACTCGAGTTCTTAAAATTGGCCGATAGGTGAGAGTGCCGAACAGAAACCACAACACTGCCGCAGCAACGCAGCCATAGGCGATCCTTCTGCCCATAGTGCCCTGTTGCAGCGTTTGCGTCGCCGTGGTGCCAACCGCGTGCTTCAGCTGAGCACGCAGCGGGCGATTAGCCTGTTCGACCACTCGTAAAGCCGCACCATACGGAGACAGCATTTGCTGCAGTCCGTCAATTTCTTCTTTCCTGAACGGCCTGGTGGACGAGCGGCGAATACTGATGACGCCTGTGATCTTTTCACCCTGCTTTAGTGGAATCGAACAGACAGACGAGTGATTAGTGTCGGCCGACCACTGCTGATGAATGGGCATGGCGTCCGGCTGGTCGTCCAGCTTTTCACGCTGTACCAAGACGAAGTTGCCGTGATCGAGGCATTCTTCCATAGACTGCCGCACAATCGCTACGCCGGGACTGCTGGCCTTGAAGTCAGCGAAGCCGGAGATCGCTTCAACCAAGATTCTCTGGCCCTTTTCCATGCCAAAAATGACCTGTTCAGCCTGCAATTGCCCGCACAGCGAATTGACAATCGAATAGCCGAATTCTTTGGTTGACTTGAACTGAGCGGCTTTCGACAGCGCGGTTGCCTCGTGAATTGCCGCCACACTCGCAGCCGTTGCTGCGACGGCTTCTGGACTTACTGCCTGTTGATTTGCTGCCTGTTGATTCAATCCCGCAGCGGCGGCTTGCTTTTGTTGTGCGGCCAGACTTTGCGTCTTGGCGATCAATACGGCTGAAGCCATGGACGTGATACCGTCCAGTTGCGGCAATACGATCTCCGCTCTGTGGCTGTTGCCGGTTAACATCAGCGTAACGATGCCGTCTGCCGTGTTGTCAGCGATGTTCATGATTGGAGCGGCCAGCAGAGTCATCATCTGGTTGCCGCGTTCGTAACGCTTCAGCTTTGGTTCCACAGCGCCATCGGCAAGCATCGATGCTGACAACGGCTGCAGATATTCGGTGCTGAAACGGTTCGCAAGATCACGCGTCATACGAACATCGTGAGTTGTCTGTTCCTGTGTTGTGTCACCCACTTTGAAATCAACGCGAGCCACGCTGGCGTGAAATCTGTCCGCACTGATTCTCATAATCTTTTCATAGAACGCCTGTCGAGACGGGCATTCCAACATCAGATCGCGAATTTGTGTGCTGAGACTTCGCGCGGCAGAAACAGCAGGCTGAGGCTGTGCCGGCGTGGATTCAGGATTGACGGATTGAGTTGTCATGTTGTGCTGCTGTCCAGAACGACCATCAGGATCGTGCGTCACCACGTATCTGCAGAGCTTCAATGTTGGATGTCAGCTTGAATTGCGAATCACGTGATTCAACTGACTCCGTTGCGACCCAGGTGCCGCAACAAAAATTGACGCCCCAATTGCTATGTTTATTTGAAGGCAGGTTGCACAAGAATCGCTGTCAGCGCATTTCTGGCGCGATCCGCGCAATCAGGCTTCATGTGCAAATAGACAACATAAACCGTGCAGCGGCTGATGTTTCATTTTGGCAACATGGGTATCTGGCAGACGGTTCGTAGAATATTCCGATTCTATGGGTTGGCTAAGACTGTGTTGCTCTTGCGCAGTGGAAACCGTAGAGGTGATATCCTCCATACAATCAGAAAACTCAAGCTGACCGGTCCAACCAGTCGATGAAGTCCCCGAACCGTCGGCGTAGATTGAAAGAAAGACCGGGAATAATCGTGCAGCAACGATCCAAAACACTTCTGGAAAGAATTGCTGACGCAGCTCGCCGCACGAGCTCCGGCGAGTTCTGCCGATGTGGTCTGGCGGGAATTGCAATGCTTGGCAGTCTGGCAGGCGCTGTGGCTCAGGAATCTCGGTCAGTACCGAACCCGCTTCAGGCTCCGCAAAGCCGAAGTTCGCAAGCCGTGGCAGCAGATTACCGAACGGTCGACCAGCAGAATAAATCGCTGGAAACTCAGCAGACTTCCGGCGTGTTTCAACAGTGGTTTGCACCGGAACCCACAGCTAACCCCATTGCAGCGGCCAACGTTGTTGGTTCGCCGCAGCTGCCGCATTCAGCTGGCCAGGCCTATGCTGGCAGACTTCAGGTATCTCCGCAGTATCACGACGGCTCTCAGCGATATCAGCAATCACCCGCAAGTTTGCAGATGCAGCCCGCACTGCCTCTACAAACTTATAGTGCTGATTCCGGCTTGAGCATGAACGGCGTGAGCACGAACGGCAGGCCGGAAGAAGCCGCAGCCGGAGTTGTGTCGCGACAAGCAAACGCCGTCGGAACGGCGCCGCCGCAGTCGCCGCCGCCGATTCACGTTTATCCGAAAGGCATACAACTGAAAGGCGATGACTCTGAAGTGACGCTGCCCTACCGTTCTGTTTCGTCGCAGCAAACCTTCGTGCCTTCATCGCAGGGAGGCCACAGCTTTGGCAATCCGGTTCCGCTGCCGGTGCCTTCAATGCAGCTGCCGCCGATGCAGCCGTGGGCGAATTCGGGTGATCGGTCAAACGGTGGCTCAACCGCAGGAAACTTCGATCAGCAGGCAACTCCACTACTTCAGAACATGCCTGATGCTGTCGGTGGGCAAACTCTTCCCGTTCCGTTTGAACCACCAACCACACTACAGCTGCCGCCCGGCTCGGACGCTGGTGGCGTAAACGGTGACACTCACTTGCCTTCCCGGTCAGATAATCACGTCGATTCCGTTCCGATGGGCGACGATTTGTCGTGGTGGGAAAATGACATCACAACGTCCATTCTGCGAGATCGCCAGCCGCTGCCGATGTCGCTGCAGCAGTGTCTGGGCTTAGCCATGTCTGAAGCTCCGGAACTTCAGATTCTGAAGTCAGACTGGTACATTCAGCAATTGGAAGTGACTCGCCGAGATGCCGCGTTTGACTGGACGGGCTTTGTGAATTCGGTCTGGAACCGCGACAGCACGCCTGTCGGCAGTCAACTGGACGGAGCCACAGGCCGACTTCGCAGTCGAACGGCCAGCGTTACTGGCGGCATTAGAAGACTGAATCGCGATGGTGCTGAAGTCGAGCTTTCCCAGAACATGGGCATTCGTTCCAGCAATTCGCAGTTCATTAATCCGAACAATCAGGGAAATTCGCGTCTGGCGTTGCAGTACGAACGACCTTTGCTGCGAGGCGCAGGGGAAGACTACAATACCGCCACTGTAAAGCTCGCTGAAATTGACAAAGACACCGCGTTCGATCGTTTTCGAGCTGGCGTGCAGGACCACTTGCTGGAAACGGCAACCGCGTATTGGGCGTTGGTGCTGCGTCGGGGGCGATTTGTGCAGGCCGTTTCTTCATGGGATCGATCGAAAGCCATTGCAGAAGAAATGGCTACGCGAGTTGACATCGACGTTACCCCGACGATGCTCGACCGCACGCGTTCGGAAGTCGCCAACCGACTGGCAAATTCCATCAGAGCCGAGCATGAAGTGCTGGCGGCTCAGGACGCGCTGCTACGGTTGATTTATGGAGCTCGCTTTACGGAATTCACCAGCAGCGAAGTGGTCACAGAAACGCTTCCGATGAAAGCGGCCACCCCACTGGAACCGGAATCGCAGATTCAAACAGCACTCGCCAGTCGCCCGGAAGTTCATCGTTCGATTCGAGAGATCAAAGCGGCAGCTGTCAGATATCATGTTGCTGAAAACGAAGTTCTGCCGGTGTTGAACCTGGTGCTGACTGGCTATGTCGCCGGACTTCGTGGAAACAACGACATCGGCGGTTCGTTTCTGAATCAGTTTTCGCAAGGTGAACCGGGAGCAGGGATTGCTCTTAACTACGAACTTCCCTATCGCAATCGAGCTGCCAATGCTGCTGCCGAACAGGGCAAGGTTTCGATTAAACGTATGCAGGCTCAGCTGGAAGCGACCATCGCGGACGTGACTGAAGACGTACGTGCTCAGGTGATCGAACGCAATCTGAACGGTGCCGTGCTGCAGCAGCAATTGGAATCGTTGGCCCGCAATAAGCGAATGTTGCAGCATACTCATGCTCGCCGCGAAGCCTTGGCCGACGGAACTCGCGTGGCCGATTTGTATCTGGAAAATCTGTTGCAGATGCAAAGCCGCCTGGAAAACGCGGAATTCACGTACCTGCAGTCTCAGGTGCGTTTTGCCATTGCAGACAACGGACTACTGCGTGCAATCGCTTCTTTGGACACGATTGCAGAACAATACGGTGGAGCCTGTGAACCCGGTATTATGGGAACGGCCGCCTCAGCCGGAATGCATGCCGGTCCCGCTCTAAACATCGACGACGTGCAGCAGGCACTGGCGGTGCCGTCGAATGGCGGCGTGCTGCCCGCATCGTATCGCCAGTAGCCGCAGCGTCACATCGACACGTTTTGTTCCGTTTGCCAACTGCGGCTTCATTGACAGCAGGCACCACGTCTTCGAAGAAGGCATGCGACGCGGGGAAAAGCCCGGAAATAAGCCCCCTGTTTAACCCGGGTCGTAGAACCGGTTGTACGGCCTGGTCAAACAATCACAGGGCAACAATCACGCAACGCATGGTCGCATAGCAAGACTTGCCTGCATGGCCCCCGTCGCATTTTAGGAACTGCGATTTTCCGAAACTGCGATGAATCGACGCCCTAATTCTCGTCCCAAATCTGAGCGATGCGTTTTACGACCGGATGAATCGACTGGTTGGCACCAACCAGTGTTGCGTCCATCACGCTTGAATCGTTCCAGTTCAGGCAGAAGAATCCAGACACGCGTTCTTTCGACAGGCACATCAGCATCAGGTCTTCAATGATATCAGACTGCCATGCGACCAGTTCTGCGACATCGTCGTTATCGCGGCATCGCTCCGGCAATGCGACCATCACGTTGATTGGCAGTTGTAACAGTGACCAATGGTCGAGCAATTGAGACACATACAACATGTCGCGCTGCAGGCTGTGAATTTCTCCGTTGCCAAAACGCAGGTCCAGGTTAATTTCAGCCAGGCTCGCACCACTGCGTCGCAGAGTGTCCACAAACTGAATTGGAGGCAACCTGTTTTCGGTTGTGCTGAGATATTCACCCCATGGCTGAATCACTCGCAGACTGATCTGAATCTGTTCGTCAACGGCCTGAGCCGCTTCAGCCGCGCGGATAATCAGATTCAGGCGTTGTTCTTCTGATAGTTCGTTTTCGCCGCCGCAGTTGGCTCCACAAACGATTTCCCAGTGGCGAATGCGGCCAACGTATCGTCCGACGACTGTTTCGACGAAGTCTGCTGTGAAGCTCTGCAGATTCACCAGGTCGCTTTTCCAGGACATCATCCATCCAGGAAAACAGGTCGACGAAAGATCCAGCAGGGGTCCACCCATGATGAACAGATTTCGCTGAACCGCCCAGTCAACCATGGCGTCCAGCTGTTCCCACTGGTAGTCGCCATCGTTGGGTTCCACAATGTCCCAGCGAGTTCGGACGATAATCGCGTTAAACGCTTTCAGAAATTCGTCTTCGCTTTCCGGCGGAGAAATCAGGCGGCAACCCACAAACATGGGAATCCGGCTGGTGCGTTGGGTGCGATAGGCGATTCTTTGAGACGTGTAGACCAGCACCAGTAAATCGATGGCATCTTGCGTGAGTTGAATTGACTTGATGGCTGCCGCAGAGGAATCGTCGGCAAAAATGCTGCCTCGAAATGCTTCGTGTGCCAGGTGGATTGTTCGATCCAGTTCTTCCGTGCTTTTTAGTCCTGCACCGGTCCACAAAGAATAGAAATTTCTGAGTCGTGCCAATTCGCCGCGAGCCAGTTCGGTTTCGAGGCTGTAGACAAATTGGTTTTCTCTTAACGACGTCGTTTGAATGATCAGCTGGCGTCCGTTCAGGTTACACAAAATGCGTAACTTGCTGCTGTCCGTTTGACCGCGATAGCAACTTAGAAGTCCGTCGTTGAACTGACACTGAGCCGCGATGACTCGACCATCAAACGTCACGAAATCAGCCTTGCTGATTTCTGACTGTACGATGAAATCGTTGGAATCGACGTTGAACTGAATCAAACCCATGTTGTGGTGGCCCTTGGGCCTTCCTTGCTGTTGCGTCCTGAACTGACTCGATGCTGTTGGCGTGGACCTGTAAGCCTTACCAACAAATTCGCGATTTTCGCCGTTCGGACACCATGTCCTTTCGGGCCCCGCAAATTCTGATGAGGTGACAGCCTGATCGGCGTCCACTATACCTGCAACTGAGTCTAACTAAAATTGCCCGATGCGGCCAATCGTTCTGTCGACAGTTATTCGAAGTTGATATTTCAGCTTATGGTTTCCTGTGAACGTGTTTTTGCAATCGACCGGCCATGTTTCGTTGCAGTTTTGCTGAATTCCATGGCGTTGTTCGGAATCGTATTAACAGGTAAACTGCGAATCCGTGCCAATGACAAACGATTCCGACAGAGCGGTTTAGAATCGCCCCTTGACAGGCACTTCGCCTTGTGAATGTAAAAAAATTGGCCGCAATGGGCAGTCTGTGACTCCGCTGGATATCCAAGACCACAGAAAGCTTGCTATTCTGGAGCAGGCTATCAGCTATTCGCGATGGAATGTCTCGCGAATTGGGGTGCTTGGAATCTGAACATCGTTGCTTCCGTGGCAAATATCGTGTGCTTGTTAAAAGTGGGGATTGTCCCCACTGATTCGTTTTGAGTTCGCGACAGCAATCTGCTGTAGAGAAGTGCAATCGTCATGAATTCGGTAATGCTGGAAAGCCAGATCCCAGGCGTGCCTGTTCGCCATGGAAAAGTGCGAGACGTCTACGATTTCGGCGACAAATTGCTGTTCGTCGCCACTGACCGAATTAGCGCGTTCGACTTTATTCTGCCAACAGGCGTGCCTCGTAAGGGCGAAGTGCTTACCAGAATTAGTCGGTTCTGGTTTGATTTGCTGCAGGTCCCGAATCACTTTCTTAGTGACGATCCGTCAACTTTGCCGATTCCCGCAGAAGTCGACCTGAACGGCTTTGCCGGACGCAGCATGGTGGTTCGCAAGACCAATGTTGTGCCCATTGAATGCGTGGTTCGAGGATACCTTTCGGGATCGGGCTGGTTGGAGTATCAGCAATCAGGAACGGTGTGTGGAATCTCGTTGCCGGACGGTTTGACGGAAAGTAGTCAGCTTCCGCAACCCATTTTTACTCCCGCCACAAAAGCGGAGGAGGGGCACGACGAAAATATCAGCTTCCAGCAGATGTGCGAACAGATCGGCGAAGACCTTGCGACTCGGCTGCGAAGCTTCAGTCTGGACGTATATTCCAAGGGGGCCGCTTACGCTCTTGAGCGCGGAATTATTATCGCGGACACAAAATTCGAATTCGGCCAGTTGGGTGACGATCTGATCCTGATCGACGAAGTGATGACGCCCGATAGTTCGCGATTCTGGCCTCAAAAGGACTACAATCCCGGCGGGCCACAAATGTCTTTTGATAAGCAATTTGTAAGAGATTGGTTGCTGGCTTCCGGTTGGGACAGGAACAGCCCGCCTCCGGAATTGCCCGCCGACGTTGTTTCGAAAACCGCTCAGAAGTACGCTGAAGCCTTCGAGATTCTGACCGGGGAAGACTTTTGACACCTTGAGTTGCTGCGATTATGCCAATTGTGCCATAAGTTCCAGGGGAAAACGGTCCCCGTTATGGTGTTTTTGATAAACACTTCCGTCAGCAGTTACTCACACTACTTACATTAATGAACTCAAGTTCGACAACAGAAGGTCACGAACGAAGTGCAATGATTTAACTTGTGAAACTCTCGGACTGGAAAAGTTGCAAACAAACTGCGAGTGCCACAAGCCGACGAATCTGCGTTTGACGAGTTTCTGTTTCACCGAAAATGTGATAAGAATTTAGCCCGAACATCGCGCTGTCCAGTCGGCAGTCCGTGAACAAACCGTGGCGGCGATTGGTGAGGACTGACGTGTCAGAACGCGAAAACCCAAAACCCGGATCAAAACCTTCCAGCAGCGACAAATCCCCAGCTGCCAAGGGTAAGAAAGCTGTCACAAAAATTGGCGACTTTGAGCTCAAAAAACGTCTTGGCAAAGGCGGAATGGGCGAAGTGTTTCTGGCCAAACAAACCAGTCTTGATCGCCTGGTTGCCGTAAAGACACTGTCCAAGGATCTGGCAAAACGAGATAACTTTGTCGCTCGGTTTTTGCGTGAAGCACGATCCATGGCCAAGCTGGATCATCACAACGTGGTGAAGGTCTACGCTGTTGATTCGTTCAAAGGTCTGCACTTCGCGGCAATTGAATACGTGGATGGAAAAAGCGTTCAGGATTGGCTCGATCAGCTTGGGCAGTTTTCCATCGGTGACGCGGTTCACATCGCCATCGCCAGCGCTGAAGGTATGAAGCATGCTCACGACCTGAACATGGTTCATCGTGACATCAAGCCGGATAATATTCTGCTGACCAGCAAAGGCGGTGTAAAAGTTGCCGACTTTGGGCTGGCCAAAGTTATGGACGAAGATGTCTCCATGACCCAAAGCGGCACCGGACTGGGCACTCCGCTGTACATGGCTCCCGAACAGGCTCGCAGCGCCAAAACGGTTGATCAACGCAGCGATATCTACGCTCTGGGTGCCACGCTGTATCACATGCTCACGGGCAAACTTCCGTTCGGTGGTGGCAGTGCTCTGGAATTAATTATCGCCAAAGAAACCGGCAAGTACGAAACAGCTCGCAAGCTGCGTCCGGAAATTCCCGAGCGGCTGGACCTGATCATCGACAAGATGATGGCCAAGGACCCGAAACACCGTTACGGCGACTGTGCCGAAGTGATTCGCGACCTGCTTAGCCTGGACGTCACTTCGGATGCCTTGACGTTTCTTGATGGAGCAGTTCCGACTGGCGTAGGCCGTTCTGTAAGCCCCAGCATGGCCAGCGTTGCCAGCACCAGTCCGATGTCTCTGGCCAGCACGGGTGGCCTGAATTCTCGTGTGGATGCCAAGCTTTCCGAATCCAAAAAGGCTTCCAGAACCTGGTACGTGCAGTTTGAAGACGTGAAGAACAAAACCGTCGTCGAAAAACTTTCGACAGGTCGAGTGTTAAAGATGATCAAGGCAGGCCTCCTGACCGCGAAAGCGCGAGCAAAAGCGTCTGCTGATGGAGCGTACCTGCCTTTGGTGCAGTACCCGGAATTCAAAGATGCAATTGAAGAATCGCTTAGCCGCCAAACCAACCAGGCCAAGAAGTCAGACTTAAAGAGCCTGTATCAGGAAGTTGAGCGAGACCAAAAACGCCACAACCGCTGGCGCTGGATCACCGGAAAATTCCGAGGCGCGGTTGGTGCTGTTTCGCTGATTATCTATCTGGCTCTCATAGGGGTCGTCATTTGGCTGGCGGTAACATTTGGCGGTCAGCTGTTCAGCTATCTGGGCCAAAAGGTCATGGAAATGCTGAACAAGTAATCACGCAGTACGGCGTTGCCTCAGCGTTTTTTGGCTGACTTCCGGCGACGTCCCTTTTTGGCAAACCCGGGAGCCGTGCTGCCGGCATCTTCCGGCACAGGTTGCCCCATCTTTTGCTTCAATTGATGGATGCGGTCTCGCAATTGAGCCGCTCGTTCAAAGTCCAGCTTCTCAGCAGCATCCAGCATTTCCACTTCCAGTTCGCGAATGAACTCGGTCGTCACGAACTCTTCTTCCGACTTCATGCCGACAGTTTCGCGTTCCACTTTTCGAGCGTTGATTTCTTCTTCAATGCCCTTGCGGATCGCCTTGCGAATTGTTTCCGGTGTAATACCGTGTTCTTCGTTGTAAGCCAGCTGAATTTTTCGGCGACGATTGGTTTCGTCCATCGCTCGCTGCATGCTGTTGGTAACCGTGTCGGCGTACAACAGCACTTCCGCGTTCACGTTTCTGGCAGACCGACCGATCGTCTGAATCAAGCTGGTTTCGCTGCGAAGAAAACCTTCCTTGTCGGCATCAAGAATCGCCACCAAAGAAACTTCCGGCAGGTCCAGGCCTTCTCTCAGCAGATTGACTCCCACAACCGCGTCAAAAACGCCTTCGCGCAGCTCTCGCAAAACTTCCACGCGTTCCATAGCATCCAGTTCTGAATGCAGCCACTGGCAACGGATGCCTTCTTCTTTCATATAGGTCGTCAGGTCTTCCGCCAGACGCTTGGTTAATGTGGTGACCAGCGTGCGTTCTCCGGTGGCTGTTCTAGCTCGAATGGCGTCCAGTAAATGAGGCACCTGGCCTCGTGCTGGAACAACGTGAATGACGGGGTCCACCAGTCCGGTCGGCCGAATCACCTGTTCAACAACTTCGCCTTCCGTTTGTTCCAGTTCCCAATTGGCGGGAGTTGCCGAAACCAACACCATGCTTTTCGGCTTGCCGCTCCATTCGTCAAATGTCAGCGGGCGGTTGTCCATCGCCATGGGAACTCGGAAACCGTGTTCCACCAATGTTGTTTTGCGAGCCTTGTCGCCCGCATGCATGGCTCTGATTTGTGGAATGGTGACGTGCGACTCGTCCACGATCATCAGAAAATCATCAGGAAAGAAGTCGTACAGCGTGTAGGGAGGCTCGCCGGGCTTGCGTCCCGCAAGTGCTCGACTGTAGTTTTCGATTCCCGGACAAAAGCCCGTTTCTTTCATCAGTTCCATGTCATAACGCGTGCGAGCCGCCAGTCGCTGAGCTTCCAGAAGTTTGCCTTCTTTGCGAAACACTTCCAGCTGAGTATCCAGTTCTTCTCTAATCTCATCCAACGCAGCGGTAATTCGACTTTGCGGAAGTACAAAATGCTTCGCCGGATAGATGTAGATATCCTGCAGCGATTGAGATTCCTTGCCGCTGACCGGATCGATGATGCACAGTTTTTCGACTTCGTCGCCCCACAATTCAATGCGATAAGCGAACTCTTCGTAAGCAGGCCAGACTTCGATCACATCGCCACGCACTCGAAACCTGGCTCGCCCGGGATCGTAGTCGTTGCGGTCGTACTGAATGTCGATCAATCGCAGCAGCAACGCGTCTCGATCGATCTGCTGCCCCACGTGCAGCGGAATCATCATTTCCAGATAGTCTTTGGGTGACCCCAAACCGTAAATGCAACTGACGGTGGATACAACAATCACATCGTTGCGGCTCACCAATGCGCTGGTGGCCAGAAGGCGCAGGCGATCAATCTCTTCATTGATCGACGCATCTTTTTCGATGTAAATATCGCGTTGAGGAATGTAGGCTTCTGGCTGATAGTAGTCGTAATAACTTACAAAGTACGACACAGCGTTGTTGGGAAAGAACTCGCGAAATTCCGAATACAGCTGAGCCGCCAGAGTTTTGTTGTGTGACAAAACCAGCGTTGGCTTTTGAATTTGCTGAATCACGTTCGCCATGGTGAACGTCTTGCCGGATCCCGTCACTCCCAGCAGCACCTGAGCCTTTTTGCCTTCATTGATGCCTCGCACAAGCGACTTGATCGCCGCAGGCTGATCTCCTGCAGGAGCGAACTCACTGTGAATATCAAACTGCTGGCTGGCTGACTTTTCCATGAGGAGAATAACTGTCTCAAAGCTGGTTGCGTGGGACAAAGCAGCGTAGGGCCGGTTCCTACCGGCCGGTACTATTAACACCGACCGTTGCCATCAACAGCGGCCGGTAGGAACCGGCCCTGTTGTTTTGGACGTCGCAAAAAAACGGGGGACTTCCGTCCCCCGTTGGTGTGTTACTTCAAAAACTGCAGCAGTCGATTCTAGTAAACGCCGACTGTCGTTGTCTTCGCAAACACGTGATACGGACGAACTCCGCTGACGCCGTCCCAAGGGTACTTTTCGTGCGGAGCTTCTCGTTCGCCTTCGTCGCGTTCAAGAAAACCGGGTACGAACAGTTCTTTGGTCAGCGTATACAGTTTCACTCGACCAGTGGCGTTGTAATCAACCAGTTTCGTGTGATCGTCGAATTCCACAACTTCCACAACGGCTCGCGGTTGAGGAGCGTAGTACGTTACCTTGTACTCATCAGCCGGATCAAACGGCTTACCGCAGGCCAGGCCCATCAACGTGTTTCCGTACGTCGGTGTCATGTAGACGTTTGGCCCCAGCAATTCTTCGCAGGCGAATCGGTTCCACTGTTGAGTGAATTCCGTACCGCCACAGAAGATGCCCTTGATGCCTGCTTCTTCGATGCTGCTGCCGTCGTCCATCAGTCTCATGGCTAACGCTTCCAGCAACTTGGGAGTCGTGAACATACACTGAATGTCGTTGTTGGCGCTCAGGATGGTAATGGCCTGATCGATAACGTGAGCACTGTATTCTTTGGCTTCTTCGATTTTGCCCTTCTTCAGAAGCTTCACAACCCAGCGCGGGTCCAGGTCGACGCAGAAACTGATTCCGCCTCGATGCTGAGCCAGATGTTCAACGGCGAGTCGAAGTCTGCGTGGGCCAGATGGTCCCAACATCAGCCAGTTGGCCCCTTTGGGAAAATATTCGTCAGGCAGTGTGTCGCTGAACATTTCATAGTCTGTCCAGTGATCTTCCACCACCACTCGCGACTTCGGAATGCCCGTTGTTCCGCCGGTTTCGAAAACGTAGATCGGCTTGTCCTGATAAGGCTTGGGAACCCAGCGACGCATTGGGCCGCCACGCAACCAGTCGTCTTCGAACAGTGGGAACTTCTTCAGATCTTCGAAGCAGTTCACTTCGGTCAACGGATCGAAGTCGAACTCTTTCTTCTTTTCCAGCCAGAAATCACTTCCGGTGTCGTCTCCAAAATGCCACTGCACAATCTCACGAGTGTGCTGGTCGAGTTCTTCTTTTCGCTTCTGCGCTGCTTCGGCAACACTGCTCACTATACGATTCCTCATTCTAGAGAAGACAAAAGGCCAGGAGAGATTATTGACTGGCGTGCCAGACTGCCGAAACAGTTGGCACAATTCTGGCTGGAGAGTTACGCAGCCTAGCCGCGTCAGACAGCATCGTAGAGCCCGGAGGCAGGTTTTCAAACCGCTGCCCGCCCTGTCAAACCACAATTTCTCAACCCCCGCCCGACGTTCTCAACACGACTATTGTGCTGGTACTGCCTGATTTTATTGCAAATAGTCCGTAACAGACTGCTGCTGATGCGGCAATTTGCGATAATCAAGGGGTTGGCAGCGCCGTTTAAAGCGGCAAACATCGCAATTTTGGAAATGTTAGTAACGGATTAACTTCAATGAAACGAATCGGAATTCTGACGGCCGGCGGCGACACCCCAGCACTAAACGCCACTATTTATGGAGCCGTTGAGCGTGCCAATTCCATGGGAATCGAAGTCTTTGCCATTCTGCGAGGATACGCTGGACTGCTTTCTGAACAAGTGCCCCACGTTCACCTGAACCCGCTGTGCTCAACAATTCCGGAACTCGACCCGTGTATGGGAGGAACCTTGATCGGTTCGTCCAGAACATACATCGAAGCTGGTTCGCCCGAAATGGATCAATGCCAACGCAACTTCGAACGCATGAAGCTGGACGGCCTGATTTGCATCGGCGGTGACGGCACAATTAACGGCATGCAGCCATTGGCCGAATTTACCCAATGCGTGCTGGCACCTAAGACGATCGACAACGATCTGGGGCTGAACTATCTGGATGAAGCTAATACGTGGATTCGATCAGCCGCTGACAACAAAGAAGGCTTCGAGTACTCGCAGGTGATGCCGAACAAACGCATTGACCTGGAAGACATGGTCAATTACGCCACGCCAGGCTATGCAACCGCCGTTTTTGTGGTTGCTCAGTGTGCTCAGCGACTTCGCACAACGGCGGAAAGTCATCGGCGAGTCGGCATTGTGGAAGTGATGGGCCGACAATCCGGCTATATCGCATTGGGGGCCGCCTATGCTCAGCCCGACCTGATTCTGATTCCGGAAGTGGCGGTGGACTTCGACAAGCTGGAAGAACGAGTTCGCCAGATTTACGAACGTCAACACAACGTGGTGATTGTTATCGGCGAAGGCTGCAAAACGGCAGACGGCAATGAACTGGGAGCGTCATCGCCCACTTACGATCCGGCTGGTAATATTCGCTACAGCGGAGCGGCTGACGCGTTGCAGAAAATTCTGATGGAACGTATCGAACCTTCATTCTTCAGCAACGTTCGCACGCACGAACCAGCGGACTCCGCATTCTTCACGCGAAAAATCGGCCACACCCAACGTGGCGGGCGACCGATTCAATTCGACCGCTTCCACGCTTCGCAACTTGGCGGCAAAGCCGTCGACCTGCTGGCGACCGGAGCCAACAATTCCATTGCCACGTTGCAGTACAGCCCGACGCGTGGATTTGAAGTAGATTCTATTTCGGCGAACAAACTGCGAGATCAATGGGGAGAAATTCACCCTCGCTGCGTGCATTCGACAATGTACGACGAAGAAAGAATGCAGCCGTCCGTGTTTGGCGAAGACTATTTACGGACAATCTTCACCAATGCCATTGGCTGGGACGACGTCGAATTTTTGCGAGCCGAATTATTCAGCCCCGGCAACCTCGCCATTCGCTATCAAAGTGTGAATGCCGACATCCGCAAACGCACTCGACTGCTGTAATACGCCCTGCCGCTAGTGGTCTGGGACAGTTAAACATGAGGGTTGCCGATTCGGATTCACCCCTTCGCTACCGAACCATTCACGCTTGCCAACCCTGAAATTAAGGTATCACAGTCCACGAGACTTGCACTGCCGCTTGCTATTTGCGAGCCGGAATCAGGGGCAGACTTGCGTCAAATTCCGGGTTAGCGACGGGCATTTTTGCGTTCATGCTCATCTGCCATTCGCGAAGCTTGTTTTTCAGCTCTGTGGTCTTTTCAATATTGGTCGAACTCAGGTCTTGGGTTTCGCCGAGGTCTTCGGCCAGATTGTACAGTTCTGTTTTTTCGAATTCGTACAGCTCGATCAGCTTCCAATCGCCGTCTCGAATCGCCGCGCCGGGGGTCCACGTGGATCCGTGATAGTGTGGATAGTGCCAGCACAATGGAGCGTGATCGAGTGTCGCTTCGCCGTTCAGCAAGGGTACCAGGCTTGTTCCGTCGACATGCAGTTCCGGCTGCAGAGGCAACCCCGCAAGATCCAGAATGGTTGGGAAAAAGTCGGTGCTGATCACCGCAACGTCCGTTGTCGAACCAGCCTTGGTTTTGCCGGGAGCTCGCACAATCATTGGTTCGCGAATTCCGCCTTCGTAAAGCCAGCCTTTTCCTGAACGCAAAGGAAGATTGCTGGTTGGCCCCGGCTTGCGGGCTGTACACAGGCCACCATTATCTGAAAAGAAGATGACGACGGTGTTGTCCGTTAAGTTCAGTTCTTCAAGACGATTCAGAATTGTGCCGACGCTGCTGTCCACCGCCGAAAGCATCGAAGCGATTTCCGGATTGTCCTGCCTTGCCCTGGATTCACCTCGAAATTCCACAATGGGTGGCACCTTTGTATTGCCGAACGTGTCTTTTGCCTTGGTTCGGAAATGTTCGATGCGTTTGTTGTAAGGTTGAATTGGCGTGTGCACGTTGTAGTACGACAGGTACAGCAGAAACGGTTCCGATTGAGTGCGGGTTTCCAAAAAGTTGATGGATTCGTCTGTCAGTCGTTCTGTCAGATATTCGCCGTCTTCTTTGTCAGGAAGTTGAGGATTTTTAAACGGAGAGTAGTAGCCTCCCGGAGGCGAACCTTTTTCGTGGCCACCAAAGTTGAAGTCGAACCCTTGATCTGTGGGCAGAAATCCGTCACCTCCCAGATGCCATTTGCCGGCAAAGAAGGTTCTGTAGCCATTGTTTTTCAACACTTCGGCAATCGTCACTTCTTCCAAAGCAAGTTCACTGCGATCGTCGACGTGCAGGAATCTGGGGTTGCTGGAGGCCTTTGCGGTGGCTCCCGGAATCCAGTCTGTAATGTCAACTCGCACGGGATGTCGCCCCGTCATAATGCTGGCTCTTGTGGGTGAACACACGGGGCAGGCAGCGTATCCACTGGTGAACTTCATGCCGGATGCTGCCAGAGCGTCAATGTGAGGCGTTTCGTTAAACGTGCTTCCAAAACAACCGACATCGGCCCAGCCAAGATCGTCTACAAGGAAGAACACAAAATTCGGACGCGGCGTTTCGTCTGCCTGCAAAGAAGGCAACGATGTAACGATCCCCAGGCAGGCCAGAAGTAATGTAAAAATGCGAGTAACGAAAAATCTCATGGCTGGTCCAAACAATTGGGGCGTATTCTGGTTATGCATTCAGGAACCCGGCCGACTTAAAGAACATCTTCGAATGCGAAGAGCAATTTATCCGTCGATGCGCTGAACAGATCGCTCAAAGGGGGATCTTCCAGGCAGCCAATGGGGCTGGTACTGAACGCATAGTTTGGTACCGCAATCAGCCGAAGTCCAACCCGCATGGCGATTGAGCGGGCTTGACGAACAAAATGAGTGCACACCTGCCCTCCAAAGTTCGCCTGTCTACCATGATCAACGCAGTTCAGGTGGCGATGTGATCCGGTTTACGTCGATTCTGGCGTCATAGACTTGCAGGCTTGAAAGCTAGCGGATGTAGCGACAGCTTCAGGGTTGTCTCCCGTTTGTCAGCCACATGGACAACCGTGAATCTGCGATCGGGCAGATTCAGGCACAACGGTTGTTTCGATTTCAGCGATGAACTGATGTTGTAACTGCATGGCATGTCGCAAAAGCGTGGGACAACCACGTAAGCTGGGTTAGAACCAGGCTGGTTCACGTCAATTCTTCAGTCGGTGAACCTCGTCCCTGTGCTGCAAAATTCGACTGTTACAGGATTTTATGGTTTCGCCTACACTAGGGTGGGCTGATATCGCCCAATACAAGGCCTGCGTTACCAGCTGAACTGGAATATTAATTATGCGACGTAGTACCAGAAGATCAAACACGCCCGCTGCCATTGTCCGCGTGACTGAAACTCTGGAAACGCGATCTTTGCTGACGGCCATCAGCCCCGTTATTCAGATTGATAATGTTGCTCCGGAATTTCTGGGAGAACTGAATAGCGAAGCCGTGTTGTACGTCGAAGACAGCGGCACAACCCGGCTGTATTCCAGCGATGGAACTCAAGCTGGCACAAACCTGATCGCCACAATCAACGGTGTGGTTGACAAGGGTGTCGCAGCGGAGCTTGTGTCTGGCAACCTGTACTTCGCCGCCACGGGTCTTGATGGTACTGAACTCTGGAAGACCGACGGAAAGTCTGGCGGCACATTCCAGCTGGTCGATCTGAACCCCGGCACAGCAAATTCATCACCGAACGAACTGACATCATACAACGGACTTCTTTACTTTGCGGCAACTACCGTTAGTGAAGGCCGAGAGCTTTATCGTACCGACGGCACAGCGGCGGGCACTCAGTTGGCTGAAGGTTCATTGGCTGGCACTGATGGTCTGAGCCCGAAAGAGTTATTCGTCTATGACAACGTGCTGTTCTACAGCTCAACGTCAACTCTCGACTTATATCGCTCGGATGGCACCGTGTCCGGCACTTCTCTGTTTGTGGAAGGAACCTGGCCCGCTCTGCCGGAAGGCGATCGTTACACCGATGTGGGCTCGTACGTTGTGGGAGCAGTGAATGGTCGATTAATCGTGCAACGCGTGAGTGGAAGTCAGTATTCTCAAGTACGTGATCTGTTATCGTATGAATCTGCTTCAGACACTTCGCCCGATGTCCTTGTGCGTTTGTATTCCAACGGTAACTATCAGTACGTGTTTGTCCATTTTGCAAATTCTGCAGAACGGCTGGTCTTGCAGGCCACGTTGCATTATACCTATCAAACAAGACAGTGGCCTCTGAACGCCATCTGGGAATCCGACGGAACCCATGCCGGTACGGTGATGGGGGGGATTTACAGTACACCAACGAAACAGACTAACGCTCGTATGCCCGGCGCGTTTCGTAACAACACGATGTTCACAACTCTGGCGAACGAAGAGTTGACGGACGCAGTGCTTCCTGACAATTTCTATTACGGTGTTCCAGCAAGTGTCGGGGCTGTCGCAACGGGTGACAAGACGTATCTGATAGACGAGTCCGCTGGCGTCTATACAATTCGAGCGGTCAACGACACAAATTTCGCTCTTGACCTGGTATATACTTCCAGCACCGCCATCAGTGAACCTGTGGTGATTTTTGGGGAATTGTACTTCAAAGCCCACGACGGCAGCGGCACGGCTTTATGGAAGGTTGATGAAAACGCTCAACTTGACACTGGGCCAACGATCACTTCGCCAGCTGCAGCAAGTCAGCATACCGGGCACAACGTGCAACTGACGTGGAATGCTGTGACCGGCGCTGCGAATTACGATGTGCGAGTCACTTCGTTAATTGGCGGCGCAGAAACACTAATCGCGTCCGTGGATGCAACTACCTCCACCACCGTTACTGTGGGAATCGATCCCGGTGACATTACCGTCTCCGTGCGAGCCCGAATGACAGATGACAGCGTGACCGACTGGAGTCGCGTTCAGTTTACCAACAGCGTGCTATCTCCCACGGTGCTTAGTCTTGGAGGGCTGGCTCCCGGAAGTCAGGTGGCCGAAGCGAATCCTCTGATCGAATGGTCGGCGGTGGAAGGTGCCATCAGCTATGAGGTGTGGATTGCTCAGGATGGTGACTATTTTGTCTCCGGCATCTCAACCGGAACCAGCATTCGCACGTCCGAGCTGCTTCACAACGGAAGCATTGACCCGTTTAGCGACGGTTCGAAGATTCGCATTTGGGTTCGAGCCAACTTTGCCAGCGGCGTGAAATCGGGTTGGTCGGCGAATCGTGATTTCTACAAGGTGTCCGATGGCTTTCACACCCCCGTTAGAGCCGTTTCCATCGGCGATAACGGCGCACTGCCGGAATTTACGTGGTCACCTGCTGCGGTCGCAGGAGCAACGGTCACCAGCCATGAAATTTTCATCAACAAGGTTGGCAATAGAACGACGCCAGTTTATCAACGCAAGGGACTAACCGCAGCAACTCATCAAGTGGAAACGCCGTTGTCCTATGGCAGCTACGAAATCTGGGTTCGAGTTTTCTACTCCGATGGTTCGAAGACTCGCTGGGGCAGGGCGCCACTTGAATACGGATACGCAGTGCCAGTGCCTCAACTCCAGGCTGGCAACTACAATTCAGCTTCAAAGCAACTCACCGTTACCTGGGATTCGACGGATTCCAGCCTGACCTACGATCTGTATGTAGCTCCAGGAAATAACGTGTCCGCGTTTGTTGTTTACGAACGCAACCTGACAAGTACCACATTCACGATGACCACGGCGGATGTACTGGTCGGCAATCATCGTATCTGGGTGCGAGCAAAGGATGCGGTTGCCGGGTATTCAATCTGGTCGCCATCTGACGAACTGGTCTTCAACACCGACGGCACTGGAATTACGGTCACGTTCAACGACGGCGACAACGATACGACTCCCGCATTTGAATGGGCGGCAGTTCAGGACGCCGTGAATTATGAAATCACTGTCGAGCGACCGTCAGGAAATCCGTACACGCTGGTGCTGCAGGAAACGTATCACGAGGTTACGGAAATTTTGAGTGCCGGCCAGTACACCGTTTCAGTGAAAGCTATTTTTCAGGACACATCCACCACGCCCGTTGGGAGCCCCACCGTGTTTACGGTTCAGGATAATTTCCCTAATCAATCTCCCGTTTCGACTGTCGCGAACAACGTGGCCCAATGGGATGTCGTTGACAGGGCCACCCGCTATGAACTCTGGGTCAACGAAGTGGATTCCAACGGCAGGACGATTCTTGCCAGAGCCTACCACAACACAAATATTCAGGGCACGCTAAGCCAGGATCTATCCCTGCCATCAGGAATTTACCGAGCGTGGTTAAGAGCATTTTCCAGCACCAGCACAGCCTCGTCTCACTGGTCTGCAGCTGTGAACTTCACGGTCGCACTAAACGATGCTGAAACACGCAAAGGTGAGTCTGACCTGACACAGCTTGGTCAGGTTCTGCTGACCAGGCTGCAGCAGTTGCAAACCACCGAGTCTGGTGAAGTTTCCGCAGCCGCAATCAAGGAATTTTCAAACCACAAGAATATTGCCGCTCTTCCGACTTCACACCAGTTGCCTGATGCGCATCCACAGCAGCCGCAGCCAGACCTGACGAAGACATCGGAAAAACCAGACCTGGCCCAGCTGGATCTGGTCTTCGATCAGAATGTATTGGCTGAGTTGCTTTAGGCAGCACATTGGGCCGCACGTCTTGCCGTTCAGGCCAGACTATCGATCTGCAACTTCAAACCGCAAATTGGACGCTGCTCGCAGGGAATTTGCCGTTTGTGGACCGCTGCGGCAGAGGCTCCCTCCGCCCCTCGTAATTCTCCTGTTGTTTTAGATGTCCCGAACGGTGATATTTGCGGTGGTGGATGCCGTTCGTTACTTTGTCTGGCACATAGATCGGCCCACCATTCTTGCTGGATAACAGATGATAAGTAAAACGTTCTGCTGGATTACCGTTACGGGATTGCTGATGTCATGTCCCGCGCCAGTATTCGCGCAGCAATCATCGCCCATTGAGCCGAACTCGACTGCAGCGGAGCGTGCTGCCGTTCAAAGAGATCGTGAGGCAACTAACGGGCAACAGCCAGCTACCACCCCGCCGAACATTCTACTGCTGTTCGCAGACGACCTTGGTTATGAAGCACTGGGGTGTTATGGCGGTGAAGACTACAAAACTCCCCGGCTTGATCGATTGGCGAGTCAGGGAATGCGATTCCGTCGCGCGTATACCAGCCCGGTTTGCACGCCCTCGCGGATGAGTCTCTACACTGGCACATATGTGTCGCGGCATGGCTATTACAATGTACTTCCGGTGCATCTCGGAACAAAACAATCCGTCGACTTCAAGCAGCGGTGCCGAACATTCCCGCAGCTGCTAAGTCAGGCAGACTATCTAACGTCGGTCACCGGTAAGTGGCAGTTGGCGACACTGGAATACCATCCAAAGCATTGCCTGGATGCTGGGTTTCAATCATGGTGCGTCTGGCAAATCTGGCGAAATGGTGCCAAGACGACTCGTTACTGGGAGCCTTGTTTTAACCATGATGGGGTCATACGCAACGACATCGCAGACCGCTTTGGGCCTGACGTGCTGGCGGAGTATGTTGTTCAGCAGATGAAAGCCGCCATCGCCGCGCAGCGCCCTTTTTACATTCAACACAATATGCTGCTGCCGCATTGGCCGATCAGTCAAACTCCTGACGATCGAAAGCGTGGTCAGCAGGCATCCCTGGGAAGTATGGTGCAATATCTCGATCAGCTGTGCGGCCGCATTCTGGACGAAGTTGATCAACTCGGAATTGCCGATCAGACAGTCGTGATCTTTATGGGAGACAACGGCACCGATGAAAAACAACCGCGTTCGACGAAAGCTGGCCCGGTCAGTGGCGGCAAGTCCAACTTTAACGACGCAGGCACACATATCCCGTTGCTTGTGCGATATCCCGGCGTTGTCAAGGCCGGCACCGTGGCTGATGATCTGGTTGATATGACGGATCTGTTTCCGACCATCTGCGAGCTCGCGGGTGTCGAATTGACGGAGAACCTGCAGCTTGATGGCATTTCGTTCGCAAGCAGATTGCATGGCGAACCCCCTGCCGTTCAACGTGCCTGGGTGAGCGGTGGGTACCAGGACAAGCTAACGCTGTTCGATGGTAGCTGGCGGATCACCACAGGCTCGAAGAACATTGTCGATGCCCGACAGCTCCCGATTGAGCGTGTGGTTCAGGAGGTTCCCACGGGCAGCGAAAACGAAGTTCAGCGACTGCGTGATGCTGCGGCGAAACTAAGGCAGGCGAAGTGACGTAGGCCCAATCAATCGTGCTACGCTTGCCGGAACGGCACGAACCCTGACTGGATTGACCTGTTCACCGAATGCTTAAATGCTACGGCGAAAGCACGCGTTGCTCCGGCACCTCAACAAGTGGCTGCGTCGGCGAATCCGCGCGTGCTACTGGAAAAGTTGGTGACTGGCGAAGACAAGAATTCGCAAGCTGCGTGAACTTGGCATCAGTCGAGACGAAGCGTTGAACCACAGCTACAGTCGCAAAGGCCCGTGGCGAATGTCGTCAAGCCGAGCGATTCAGATGGCACTGCCCTTCGAGTGGTTGACTGCCCGAGGACTGTTAAGTCTGAAAGATCTCTGGAACCAGTTGCCTCCGGTAAACCCGTGGGGCATCCACCCTGCCGTGGCGAATTGATCGTAGTGCAGGGTTTTGCGTAAAGCGAGTGAGCGGACAGGCGGGGCAATATCGGGCAGTCACGTCAGGCACGGAAAGCGTCTTCCCGCGAACTAAACCTTGCCCAGTTTTTGCAAACCACCAGAGCCCCCCCCCCCTGATTGACAGCACATCCTATTCATTGTTTTCAGGCTGGATGGCCCACGCCATCCAGCCCACGCCATCCAAATCTTGCGGCGGCGAAATGAAGCTGGTGAAGATTGTGCTGAACAACGGCCGAGTTCTGTGGAGCCATCGCCAGCCGTTTTTGGACAGCGGATGATGAACATCATGGCCAGCCAACTCAACATTTTTGAACGCCTGCCTGGCAGCGGACGAAGACGGTGCGCGCCGAGTTCGCGGATCCGCGAAATCACATCGTTGCTGATCAAAAACCCGAGGCCGTGCGACCAGTTTGACGCCGTGCGAGTCTGTTGCGAGCGTTCGATCTGTTCTCGGCCGCGTTGTTTGGTGTGTGCGCCGACCAGACCGCGAGTGATTCCGATCGTCACGAATGACTTCAGCCGAGTGTCTTTGATGACCGTCACAAGCGGCGTCGAAATGAAAAACCCAAACAGCAAAAAAGCGAAAGAACATGCTGTTGAAGTTCGCTCAAGCCAGCAGTCCGGGCTTCTTGAACAAAGGCGTGGGAGCTTCGGCTGATCTCGCTCTACCGCGAAGCCTCGCCGAACGATCCACCTCAACTCTATTCCCACCCAACATCCGCGTCAGGCGAAGTCAAAGCCTCACGTGTTGTGTTATGCATGACTTGCGGCAAGACCGCGAACGCCCTTCGACAGTATATCAAGCCCTACGGCGATCACTTTCCGTCTCCAAACTTGATCTGCCGGACAGAAGCACTCCAGTAATTCTTGCTTCGCATTCCGGAATGCCTGACTCGTTTTCGCACCAAAGTGGTGAGCCCTGTTCTCAGCTCGGATTGATGCCAAAACGCGGACTGGACCGTAGGTGCCAAACTCCGCTGTGACGAAACGGTAATCACGGTCAGAGAATTGATCTTGGAGCCATTCTCCCATCGGTCCAGACGCTCTGTATGCTGTTCCACCACTTACGTCCGTGGCTTCGACAAGATCCTGACCAAAAACACGCTCGTACCATTGGCATTCGTCTGACCCGGTGAGCTCAGCCAACAGCAACTTGTAAGAACCATAAGCTCCGAGGCCGCTGTGAAAGTCGACATGGAGCACTCGCTTTGCCGGACCAATCCAGTCCGCTGTGTTCTCCTTAATGACCTGGAACGCTTGTGAGGGGCCGGACCCACCAAAAAAGATTCCGCGGGGATAATTGTATTGGCCCCGTGCGACACATTGTTTTAACGCGCTCATCCCGTACCGAGCGATGTTCCATATCGCCTTAACACGGAACGGCTCGAATCTCGAGGGTGGCGTTGCGGGATTAAGGAACCCGTTCAGTCGATCGTAGCCCGCTGGGGCGCCGGTGTATTGGGAGTCATCGGAAAGGAAGTTCCGATTGAGATCAACGTTCTTCACGTTGAATCTTCTGATTCGGGAGAATCCAAATGGGTTGACTCCGTGGATAAAGACCCAGCGAACGTCACTCGCGATGTCGCCTCGGAGTTCATCGAGTTGGGCGAGTTGAATTGCTGAACCCAGGAAACCCTCAACTCCGTGAACCCCCGAGGAAGTCACCAGCGTTGGAGCGTCTTCAGGCCCTAAAACTGCAACGTCGATGGTAAAGTCTTCTCCTTCTGCGCCATCCTCGATGTGCAGAGGGTAACTGCTCATTCGAGCACCGACCGCCCTTGAGGCCTGAACGAATCGGCGTCTCGCATCTTCGTATGTGGATGAAAAAGGCGATTCAGTCAACGATTTGCCTCATGCCTAACGATTGCGGTAACGGGGCCGCGGCCAAGAACCTATGATTTCAAAACCCACGTCATCGGCGGCTCCCGTTCACCACATGGTTATCTGGCTAGTTCATCCACCACATCATGAAGTCAACCACGTTACCGTCGCGAACAATTGCAAATCCGTTTTCGCCTCCGAGTTGCTCCCAGTCCTTCTCTGGCGTGGTGTAAAACCAGAGCTGATCTGATTGGTTCGCATTGTCATTGTACCAAGTGTCAATCGCGGCAACCATGCTTAAGTCGTCCGGTGAGTCAGCATAAATAATCTGATGAGCCTCTACGAGGGTCAGCGGGCGATCGAGCCATGACGCGATTTCGTTGAGGCGAGCAGCCGGAACGCTAGGTGCGTCGTCGGAATACCGAACGACACGCTGACGCCAAGCGGCCACTGCAAGAATCGAAAACATTGCCGCCCCGAAAGAAAGCATGACGGTCGTCGACGGTTGAGATCTGTCGGGTGGAGCAACGAGATCAGGGAGCAGGGGCGAGATGTTAAAGACGAGAAGAATGATGTACAGGCAGGCCAGAACGGTAGCACCCCAGTGGGAGTACCTGAGAACAAGGTCAATGGTCGATAGGAGCAAACGAAACAGCATGAGCGCGACTCATTGCATTGTCTTTGCCAAATAACGGGGTGTTAACGCGAATGTCGGTAGATGCAGTCCATTCTGTTCGAGTGGGCCGACAGTCGTGTTCAACACCTGGTTATGCGGCTTTTGATGGTTTGATGGAGTGCTGAGCTTGTGTTGATTAGCAGAGCGGAGCGAACTGGTCGACACAAGCTCAGCAGTCAAGTTAGACAGGGAAGTGGAAGAATGAATGACGTAGGTGCAATTGGTGGTAAACGGAAGTTGTGGCGGTTGCAGGCAAGGCGGGAGTACGTCGAGCGGTTGACGGAACTGGCTACGACATATGGAATGGCGAGGTCTCAGTTGGTCGATGTGGTACTAAGGCAGTTCTTTAGTGACTGTGCGGCAGGGCGTGCGGTGGTTTTGTCGCCTGTTGGTCTTCCTGAGGCAGAGCTGCGTGAAACGGGTTCGAGTATTACAGGGGGTTCTGTTGGCAGTCAGTCATTTGGGTGGGTGGAATGACGGGGAATTTACTGCAGTTTGGGGTGTGGTTCAAATCCCTGCCTCTCCGGTCGTGGGCTTCCGTCGCTGTCGTGTCGGTCGCTCGCCGATTGGCGACCGATCGCAGCTACGGATCCCCGCGTCCGGGGTCGTGGGCTTTTGTTGTGAGGAGAGGGAGTGGGCTTTAACCCCTGTGCGAGTATCACAGGGGTTTCTATTGGCAGTGAAGTGGAAGTGTTTGAGCGGGAGCGAGTATTACAGGGGGTTCTGTTGGCAGTGGAAGTGGTGGCGTTTCTTGACGTGGTGTCAGAAAGGGCTTGACCGTCCGCGATGAATAGACGATGTAGAGACTAGTGCCGGATAACGACCGTGATCACCGAGCCGGGACGAGCGATCCTCCATTTCTAAACCACGCGCAAGACCGGCTTCGCGTGCATCACATTGTTATCCATCAATACCCTGGAATCGGTCGCTCAAGTGGCACTTGAAGTGTGTGCAATTTACCATCCCGGCTGGAAATATACTGCGCTGCTTTTAGTGGACCAGTTGTTGAGAAAGCTGGTATCCAGATCAGAAGGTCTCTTCCAGCGTGGTCGTCGACATCTTGCCAAGAAATATAAGCGGGTTTTACAAACGTCCAATTATCATCACTAAATTTCGACGCAATATTAGTGGAATCACCACCAGATGAGACAATAATCTCTGCGTCGCCATCATCTCCATTGCCCAGAGAGATGGATCGCGTTTCGATCATGACGTGACGTTTCCCAATGTCAAATTCATGAGTGCCGTCATATTGCAAGCCTGCTGGCACCCGTTGATATGCCATCAATAGCTGACGGGCTCCGGCAATTGCTACAATCGCAAGAGCGAAAAGCACAGTAAATAACATTATCTGTTTTCGACTCAAGCTGCCGCCCAATACAAGAGTTCGCCGTTGATGGATAACGTTTTGCATCAGCCGGTTGCGACGATCCATGCTCAATGTAAAAACGCGCCGTTCGCAACGCGGCTGCATGCTGTTGTTACCCGCTTCTATGTTCAGGTTCCACCATCGGGGTAGGTTGAATATGTGTGCGAACGAACAGCTTCCTGAAAGTCCAATCGCCACCGAACAAGAGACCATAGAGCACTGTGTACCAAATTGCGGTCAATGGAATCCCAGTTATGGGGGCGAACGTGCGTCCCGTGTCGTTTCCTTGGTTTAGTATCGCGCGGTCGGCCGCGCTTGTGCGTTCGACTCCGTCGATTCTTCCGTTGCGATTCAGATCAAACGCCTTCATTGTCGATCGATCAGTTGCGTCGGCCGCCACAACAAAAGCGATGACCAACACGTAGCCGCACACCATCGTCCATAAGATCGCGGGCATGCGAATTGCACGTTCGGTGCAGCACCTCACGCCGACATACGCAAATATCGGCAAGGTGTACCAGACGAAAATTAACAGCATCGGTAACAGCATCGGTAACATCTACACTCTCTCGGATAACGAATGGCCATCACCGGGCACGAGCGGAAAGGCAACCATTGCCAAAACGCGCTTTCGAGTGCTCCGTGTGCATGGCATTGGTACGCCAGTCATGGCGTATGACTTGTGGGGTGCAAGTCCCCTGTACGAGAA
>ERZ887849.400-NODE-400-length-47169-cov-48.902980_pt1 | contig 47169 bp, 50 predicted proteins | sample MGYA00521267_ERZ887849 | MGnify/ENA primary metagenome ERZ887849 (study PRJEB32303, sample SAMEA104408601) | aquatic metagenome | biome: Brackish water; feature: Pelagic; material: water | place: Baltic Sea | collected 2014-06-06T16:11:00 | depth 2,863 m ... | reverse complement strand
AGAGGTAGCACCAGCAGAAACTGCACCAGTAGCCGAATCTGCTCCAGTGGAGGAAATTAAAGAGGAGAACCAATAAATCTTAATGTGGTCAGCAAAAATATTTACACTGTACCCAGAGTTCTTTCCTGGTTTGCTTGATATGGGAATTTATAAGAGAGCCAGAGAAAAAAATATTTGGGAACTCGATATTGTAAATATAAGAGATTACGCTCTAGATAAGCATGGGTCAGTTGATGACAAACCTTTTGGTGGCGGAAGAGGAATGTTAATGCGTGCAGATGTTATTAATAATTGTTTAATAAATAATCAAAATAATAATCCTACTATTTATCTTTCTCCTAAAGGCAAAACTTTAAACCAAGATATGGTAAAAAATTTTTCTTTGCAAAATGGGTTAAATATTTTGTGTGGTCATTTCGAAGGAGTTGATCAAAGAGTAATAGAAAAAAACAATATTGAAGAAATAAGCATAGGTGATTATGTTTTGTCAGGAGGTGAGACAGCGGCAACAGTTTTGTTAGATAGTGTTCTAAGACTTTTACCGGGCGTTTTAGGAGCAGAAGGATCTCTTCAAGAAGAAAGTTTTAACGATAATTTATTAGAATATCCTCAGTATACTCAGCCAAGAGAATGGGAGGGAAAAAAAGTTCCAGACGTTCTATTATCGGGAAACCATGCGGAAATAAAGCACTGGCGTTTAGAACAGTCCAGGGGTATAACACAGCGCCTAAGACCAGATATGTGGCAGAGGTATAACAAAAACAAAAATTAGAATGAATTTAGTCATGAAAAATATTGAAGATATTAATAAAGATCAGATTAAAAAATTAACTGAAAATAAAAAAATCGTTAACTTTAATCCAGGTGATACGGTTAAAGTAAATGTAAGAATTATTGAAGGTAAAAAACAAAGAATTCAGGCATACGAAGGTGTTTGTATTGCAAAAAAAAACCGAGGAATTAATTCTGCATTTACAGTACGAAAAATTTCATTTGGCGAAGGTGTTGAGAGAGTATTTCAACTATACAGTCCAAACGTAGATTCTGTTGAACTGATCAGATCAGGAAAAGTTAGAAGAGCAAAACTTTATTATTTAAGAGACAGAAAAGGTAAATCAGCTAGAATTAACGAAAAGATTAAAAAGAAAATTGGTCTTGATGTTGCAGCTAAAAAAGCTATGACTAAGAAAAAAGGGGCCCCAGAATCAGCGGCTGTTAGTGAAGACAAGAGCAATTAATAAGTAAGTTGTAATGTCGAAAACTCTTTACGATAAAATATTTGATAATCATTTAATTGATAAGCAAGAAGATGGTACTTGCCTTCTTTTTATTGATAGACATCTTGTTCATGAAGTAACAAGTCCCCAAGCATTTGAAGGACTTCGCATGAGCGGAAGAAAAGTTAAATTTCCAGAGTTTACTCTTGCTGTTGCAGATCATAACGTTCCTACCACAGACAGAAGTAAACCAATCGAAAATAAAGATTCTGCATTACAATACGAAACGTTAGAGAAAAACTGTAAAGATTTTAATATTAATTTTTTTGGTTTGCACGATATTAGGCAGGGAATTGTTCATGTGATTGGACCAGAGCAAGGCCTAACTCAACCAGGCATGACGATTGTGTGTGGTGATAGCCATACAGCAACCCATGGTGCTTTTGGTGCTTTAGCTTTTGGAATTGGAACATCAGAAGTTGAACATGTTTTAGCTACTCAAACTTTAATACAAAGAAAAGCTAAAAATATGAAAATTGAAGTTCAAGGAAAACTTCCATTGGGAGTTACAGCAAAAGATATCATTCTTACTATTATTGGAAAAATAGGTACAGCCGGAGGTACTGGCTATGTAATAGAGTATAGCGGAGAAGTAATCAAAAATTTGTCCATGGAAGAAAGAATGACCATATGCAATATGAGCATTGAAGCAGGAGCGAGAGCAGGACTTATCCAACCAGATGAAAAAACAATAGAATTTATTAAAGATAAGCCATTAGCACCTAAAGGAGAAAATTGGGAAAAGGCTAAAAATTTTTGGTTAAGTTTGCATTCAGATACAGATGCAAAATATGACGAAACAATAATTTTAAAAGCAGAAGATATAATCCCCTCTGTTACTTGGGGCACAAGTCCAGAGGACGTCTTGCCCATTACTGGAAGTGTTCCGCATCCGGACACCTTTTCTGATCCTGATAAAAAAAATGCAGTGATTAGATCGCTCGAATATATGGGATTAGAAGCAAATAAAAAATTAGATTCTATTGTAATAGATAAAGTTTTTATAGGGTCTTGTACTAACGGAAGAATACAAGATTTAAGAGCAGCAGCAGCTATTTTAAAGGGAAGAAAAATTGCTGCAAATGTTACTGGTTTTGTAGTCCCAGGATCTGGGTTAATAAAAAAGCAAGCGGAAGAAGAGGGTCTAGATAAAATTTTTATAGCTTCAGGATTAGAATGGAGAGAACCGGGTTGTTCAATGTGTCTAGGAATGAATCCAGATCAGCTGAAGCCAGGAGAGAGATGTGCGTCTACATCAAATAGAAACTTTGAAGGAAGACAAGGAAGAGGTGGAAGAACGCACCTATTGAGTCCAGCCATGGCTGCGGCTGCGGGAATTGAGGGAAAATTAACTGATGTTAGAAAATTTTTATAATGGAAAAATTTAATACACTCAAAAGTATTCCTGCTTATCTGCCAATCGTAAATGTAGATACAGACATGATAATACCAAAGCAGTTTCTAAAAACGATTAAAAGAACTGGTTTAGGCAAAAGTTTATTTTTTGAAATGAGATATGATGATGCTGGAAATCCGGTACAAAGTTTTATTCTCAACCAAGAGCCATTTAATAAGTCAAAAATTTTAATAGCAGAAAAAAATTTTGGATGTGGTTCTTCAAGAGAGCACGCTCCGTGGGCTTTATTAGATTTTGGTTTTAAAGTTGTAATTGCCCCTAGTTTCGCTGATATATTTTTTAATAATTGTTCAAAAAATGGAATCTTAGCAATCGTCTTACCTGAAGAGAAAATAAAAGAACTTGCTGAATTTTCTAAAAATAAAAAAGAAATAGAAGTAAATTTAGAGGAACAAAAAATTACTAAAGGCGATAATCAGCCAATAGAATTTAACGTTGATGCTTTTCAAAAAGACTGTTTAATACATGGCCTAGATGATATTGGTATTACATTAAAAAAATCTGAAAATATTACGAAGTTTATTTCTAATCAAAAAACAAGAACTCCCTGGCTTTTTTAATGACAAAAAAAAATATTTTGTTGTTAGCGGGAGATGGTATTGGCCCAGAAATAATGTTAGAGGCCAAAAAAATCATTGATTGGTTTAATAAAAATAAAAAATTAGACATAGATTATTCGGAAGAATTAGTCGGTGGAGCCTCATATGATGAAAACGAAACTCCATTAACAGATCAGGTCTTATACAAAGCTATGGATAGCGATGCAGTTCTTCTAGGGGCTGTTGGCGGACCTAAGTGGGATACAGTGGATTTTGCAAAAAAGCCAGAACGAGCATTGTTACGATTAAGAAAAGAAATGAGATTATTTGCAAACTTAAGACCAGCTATATGTTTCGAAGAATTGGTAAGTGCATCATCTTTAAAACCAGAGGTTATATCTGGATTAGATATTCTGATTGTTAGAGAATTAACAGGTGGAATTTATTTTGGAGAACCACGTGGGATTGAACCAATAGAAAATGGAGAAAGAAGGGGTGTGAATACACATGTGTATACATCTAAAGAGATTAGAAGAGTTGCTAAAGTAGCTTTTGATTTAGCTTTGAAGAGAAATAAAAAAGTAACATCAGCAGACAAGTCGAATGTAATGGAAGCTGGATTATTATGGAAAGAAGAGGTGCAATCTCTCTATGATGAGCATGCAATGTACAAAAGTATTTCATTAAATCACATGCTAGCTGACAACTGTGCAATGCAACTTGTTCGAAACCCAAAACAATTTGACGTAATAGTTACAGATAATTTATTTGGAGATATGTTATCGGATGAAGCTGCTATGTTAACAGGCTCTCTTGGAATGTTACCCTCGGCTTCCTTAAGTGAAAAAGATAAACACGGTAGGACAAGATCAATGTATGAGCCATGTCACGGATCTGCACCCGATATAGCTGGAAAAGGAATCGCAAATCCTATTGCTATGATTTTAAGTTTTGCTATGGCTCTAAAATATTCCTTAAACTTTGACCAAGAAGCAGAGCTATTAGAATTAGCGATTAAACTAGTTTTAAAAGATGGATTAAGAACAGCAGATATTATGGAAAAAGGCAAACAGAAGGTGTCCACAACTCAAATGGGAGATGCGATAATAGCGAAACTAGATACAAAGAAATGAAATATAATATAGCAATTGCCGGAGCGACAGGAAACGTTGGACGAAAAATAATAGAAGTTTTGGAAAGAAGAAACTTTCCTTTAGACAATCTTTATTTATTAGCTTCAAAAAAAAGTGCGGGAAAAGAAATTGTATTTAAAGAAAAAAAACTAATCATAGAGGAATTGGAAAGTTTTGATTTTTCAAAAGCAACCATCACGTTTTTTTGTTGTGGGTCTGCAGTCACCAAAACGCTTGCTGAAAAAGCTGCAAAATACAGTATTATAATTGACAATTCTAGTTTGTACCGAATGGATCCAGATATTCCACTAGTAGTTCCCGAAGTAAATTGGCAAGATCTTAAAGATTACAAAAAGAAAAATATCATAGCAAACCCTAATTGCTCTACTATGCAACTAGTTGTAGCTCTAAAACCATTACATGATTTATTTAATATAAAAAGAATTGTTGCTTCCACTTACCAATCAGTTTCTGGAGCTGGTAAAGAGCCCATGGATGAATTGATTGAGCAAACAAAACAATTTTTAAATAAAGAAACAATTCACCCGAAAAAATTTACTAAGCAAATTGCTTTCAATGTTATCCCTCATATCGATGTTTTTGCTGACGATGGATATACAAAAGAAGAACTAAAAATGGTAAATGAAACAAAAAAAATACTAGATAACAAAATAAAATTAACTGCTACTTGTGTTAGAGTTCCGGTGCTTGTGTCTCATAGTGAGTCCGTTAATATTCAATTTGAAAAATCATTTTCACTAGATCAGATTTATAAAGCACTGTCAGCTGCGAGCGGTTGCAAGGTAATAGATGAGAGAAAAGACGGTGGATACATAACTCCTTTTGAAGCTCAAGATAAATTTGAAACCTATATTTCGAGAATAAGAATAGATAATACAGAAAAAAATTGCTTGAATCTTTGGATTGTTTCCGACAATTTGTTAAAAGGTGCAGCATTAAATGCGGTGCAAATTGCTGAGACATTAATAAATAAAAATCTAATTTAATTTAACATAATGAGTGATTTGGAAAAAAACAGACCCCTATCCCCGCATTTGCAAGTGTACAAGTGGCAACTGTCCTCACTTTTATCTATTACTCACAGATTAACCTCTATTATAAATATAGCTGCGATTTCTTTGATTTGTTTTTGGATTATATCTTTGTACTTAGGAGAAAATTATTACAAATATTTTCAAATATTTTCATCAAGTATGGTAGGAAAATTTATATTGATCGGATTCACTTGGTCTTTTTGTTATCACTTGTTGAATGGATTGAGGCATTTGTCATGGGATTTTGGATACGGTTATGAAATAAAAATAGCTAATTTTTCTGGAGCACTAGTTGTGGTAGTTTCTTTCTTTTTAACAACAGCATTGTGGTTTTTTATATGATGAATATTGCAGTCACAAAATGGATTATGCAAAGGGCTACAGCGATAACACTTGTTCCTTTGCTTATATGGTTTCTGTCAATTTTTATTGATTTAATTCAAAAAGATTATCAAACAACATTAGTCTTTTTTGAAAACGATATTAATTTCTTTCTTTCGATTATTTTTTTAATTGTTGTTTTTTTACATATGAAAATTGGTACAAGTGAAATATTCGAGGATTATATACAAAATACACAGTACAAAATTGTCGCTAATTTAATCATTTCTTTATTTGCGATTATTTTGCCTCTATTAACTATTGTGTCTTTAGTATTAATTAAATTTTATTAAATAATGGAAAAGTACAAAATTATTGATCATGAATATGATGCTATCGTAGTCGGAGCAGGAGGTTCTGGCTTGCGAGCTGCTGTTGGATTATCAGAGGCAGGATTGAAGACAGCCTGTATATCAAAAGTATTTCCAACCAGAAGTCACACAGCTGCAGCACAAGGTGGAATATCAGCAGCACTTGGAAACATGGGCGAAGATGATTGGCGTTGGCATATGTATGACACTGTTAAAGGAGCTGATTGGTTAGGCGATCAAGATGCAATTGAATTTTTATGTAAAGAAGCACCGCAAGCAGTAGTAGAATTAGAAAAGTATGGAGTGCCATTTAGCAGAACAGAAGATGGAAAAATTTATCAAAGACCATTTGGTGGAATGACTAAAAATTATGGTAATGGGGTTGTTCAAAGAACTTGTGCAGCAGCAGACAGAACTGGTCACGCAATTCTACACACTCTGTATGGACAGGCTTTAAAAAAAGATACAGAATTTTTTATTGAATATTTTGCTTTAGATTTATTAATGCACAATGGAAAATGTCATGGAATTTTAGCATGGTGCTTGGAAGATGGCAGCATACATAGATTTAGAGCTAACATGACTATTCTCGCAACTGGCGGATATGGAAGAGCATATTTCTCAGCAACCTCAGCCCACACTTGCACAGGAGATGGAGGCGGAATGGTATTAAGAGCAGGATTGCCATTACAAGATATGGAATTTGTGCAATTTCATCCTACAGGAATATACGGAGCTGGTTGTTTAATTACAGAAGGCAGTAGAGGAGAAGGCGGATTTTTAGTTAATTCAGAAGGCGAGCGATTTATGGAAAGATATGCTCCATCAGCTAAAGATTTAGCTTCAAGAGATGTTGTTTCAAGATCTATGACTATCGAGATTAATGAAGGCAGAGGCGTTGGAAAAAATAAAGATCATATTTTTCTGCATTTAAATCACTTAGATCCAAAAATTTTACATGAGAGACTTCCTGGAATTTCAGAATCTGCAAAAGTTTTTGCTGGCGTGGATGTCACTAAGGAACCAATTCCAGTGCTACCTACGGTACATTACAATATGGGCGGTATTCCTACAAATTATCACGGAGAGGTTTTAACAAAGGACCAAGATGGATCTGAAGTGGTAGTTGAGGGTTTAATGTCTGTAGGAGAGGCGGCTTGCGTATCAGTTCATGGTGCAAATAGACTTGGATCTAATTCTTTAATTGACTTAGTAGTTTTTGGAAAAGCAGCAGCAGTAAGAGCAGCTCAAATAGTAAAACCAAATTCAAAACATGAAAAAATACCAGAGGCAGAAACGCAAAAATCTCTAGATCGTTTTGATAAAATGCGAAATGCTAACGGTGGAACACCCACTTCCGTTCTGAGAGACAAAATGCAAAGAACGATGCAAAGCAAATGCGCAGTTTTTAGAACAGACAAAACACTTAAAGAGGGTTTACATGAAATTCAACAGCCATGGGAAGGTATGAGTGACATAAAAGTTAAAGATAAATCTTTGATATTTAATACAGATTTGGTTGAGGCTTTGGAGTTTGATAATTTAATTAGGCAATCCATGGTCACAGTATCGTCTGCTGAAAATAGAAAAGAAAGTAGAGGTGCGCATTCAAGAGAAGATCATAAAGACAGAAATGACCAAGAATGGATGAAACACACCTTGGCTTGGCATACTAATGGTAAAGTAAATATTGAATATAGAGACGTTCACTCTTTTACATTAACCAATGATGTGCAATACTTTCCTCCAAAAGTACGGGTTTATTAATTATTATGGTTCAATTTGCTTTACCTCAAAATTCAAAAGTTGAAAAAGGAAATTATTTTTCCTCCAAAAGTGATTCAAAGAATATAAAAAAAATAAATATTTACCGTTGGGATCCAGAGAACAATAAAAATCCAAGACTAGATACATACGAGGTAGACATGGAAAATTGTGGCCCAATGGTTTTAGATGTTTTAATTAAAATTAAAAATGAAATTGATTCAACACTGACATTTAGAAGATCTTGCCGTGAAGGAATTTGTGGAAGTTGTGCAATGAATATTGATGGATCAAATACCTTAGCTTGCACAAAATCAGCAAAAGAAGTAGCAGGGGAAATAAATATTTATCCATTACCACACATGCCAGTTATCAAAGATTTAGTTCCAGATCTGAAGCAATTATATAAGCAGTACCAATCAATAGAGCCCTGGATGCAGTCAAAGACAACTGGAGATAATGGAATTGAAAAATTACAAACCGTAGAGGATAGATCTAAATTAGATGGTTTATATGAATGTATCTTATGTGCATGTTGTTCTACTTCCTGCCCTAGTTATTGGTGGAATGGTGATAAGTATCTTGGACCTGCTGTGTTACTCCAGGCTTATAGATGGATTATTGATAGTAGAGATGATGAGAGAAAAAAAAGACTAAAAAAAGTTGCAGATGAGCTTAAATTATTTAGATGTCATACCATTATGAATTGTACTAATGCTTGTCCAAAAGGATTAAATCCTGCAAAAGCAATTGGTTCAATAAAAAAAATGTTGGTTACTTCTGATAATAGTTAATATTAGTAAAAAATAAGAATTTTTCCTTATAAAATTGACAGCCTAAACACCAATCTATAATTTCAAAGTTCTTATGAAAAATATTCATCATTTTGTTAATGGAAAAATATTTGAAGGTGAGTCCAAAAAAACTTCCGATGTTTATAATCCAGCAACAGGAGAAGTGAGCGCCAAAGTAACTTTAGCTACAAAAAAAGACGTAGACGCTGTAGTTGATATTGCACAACAAGCATTTCATTCATGGTCAAACACACCACCTTTGCAAAGAGCTAGAGTTTTATTTAAGTTTAAAGAGTTAATTGAAAAGAATTCTGATGAATTAACTAAAATTATAGTTTCTGAACATGGAAAAGTTTATGATGATGCTAAAGGATCATTAACCAGAGGTCTGGAAGTTGTAGAATTTGCTTGTGGTATTCCTCATCTACTAAAAGGAGAATTTACAGAAAATGTTGGCCGAGATGTAGATAGTTGGTCCATAAGACAATCTTTAGGAATTTGTGCTGGTATAACACCATTTAATTTTCCAGCAATGGTTCCAATGTGGATGTTTCCAATCGCTATTGCTTGTGGAAATACTTTTATTCTAAAGCCTTCTGAAAAAGATCCTTCATGCCCACTCATGCTGGCCCAATTATTTAAAGAAGCAGGCCTTCCAGATGGAGTATTTAATGTTGTAAATGGTGATAAAGAAGCGGTTGATGCACTATTAGTAAATAAAAAAGTAAGTGCTATTAGTTTTGTAGGGTCAACCCCAATAGCAAAATATATTTACGAAAATGCTGCAAAAAATGAAAAGAGAGTTCAGGCTCTGGGAGGAGCAAAAAACCATTGCGTAGTAATGCCAGACGCTGACTTAGATGGAGCAGTTAACGGATTGATGGGAGCAGCATATGGATCAGCAGGTGAACGTTGCATGGCTCAATCCGTAGCAGTTGCGGTGGGCGGCATTGGTGATGAATTAGTTAAAAGACTTAGCGAAAAAGTAGAAGCATTAAAAGTCGGACCAGGAATGGATAAAGAGTCAGAAATGGGTCCGCTTATTACTAAAGATCATTTAGATAAAGTAAAAGGTTATGTAGACATTGGTGTCGAAGAGGGAGCAAATCTGGTGGTAGATGGAAGAAAATTAAAATTACAAGGATATGAAAAAGGTTTTTATATCGGTGGATGTTTATTTGATCATGTAACAAGTCAAATGAGAATTTATAAAGAAGAAATATTTGGACCAGTGTTATCTGTAGTAAGAGTGAAAGATTTTGATACTGCTGTAAAATTAATTAACGATCATGAGTATGGAAATGGAGTAAGTCTTTTTACTAGAGATGGTGACTCAGCAAGAACATTTGTAAATAAAATTCAAGTTGGAATGGTGGGAATTAATATTCCAATACCAGTGCCTATGGCCTTCCATAGTTTTGGGGGATGGAAAAGGTCTTTATTTGGCGATCAGCATATGCACGGCATGGAAGGAGTTAGGTTTTATACAAAATTAAAAACCGTAACCTCTCGTTGGCCAAATGGTATAAAAAGTAATGCTGAGTTTATTATGCCAACAATGAAATAATTATTTCAACAAAATCTAAAAAAAAAGAATATTAGCTTGATTGAAATAGTATAATCAATTATTCCTTTGTTCTTCATGAAGAAAAAAATATCTTTAATTGGTGCAGGACAAATAGGTGGAACATTAGCTCATTTAATTGCAACTAAAGAATTGGCAGACGTTGTTTTGTTTGACGTTGCTGAAGGAATGGCAAAAGGAAAAGCTTTAGATATAGCTCAGTCTTTAGCAGTCGATGGATCAAGTACTAATCTTGTTGGTACAAATAACTATGAAGATACAAAAAATTCAGATGTAATTATTATAACAGCCGGTGTTCCAAGAAAACCAGGAATGACACGAGATGATCTTTTGGGAATTAATCTTAAAATTATAAAACAAGTTGCTGAAGGAATAAAAAATACTTCACCCAATGCTTTTGTAATTTGCATAACAAATCCATTAGATGTTATAGTTATGGCACTGCAAAAATATTCAGGACTACCAAAAAATAAAGTAATTGGTATGGCTGGAGTATTAGATACTTCAAGATTTAAAAGATTTTTGTCTCAAGAATTAAAGGTTTCCATAAAAGAAATAGATTCATTTGTTTTAGGAGGTCACGGCGATACCATGGTTCCTATGCCAAATAGAACTTTTGTAGGAAAAGAAAAATTATCAGATATTGTTAAGAGTGGGAAGCTTTCCCAAGAAAAGTTAAATGAAATTGTAGACCGAACAAGGAATGGCGGAGCGGAAATAGTAAAATATTTAGAAAAAGGCTCAGCTTTTTATGCTCCGGCAGCAGCTGGAGTGCAAATGGCAGAAGCGTATTTACATGATCAGAAAAAAACACTTCCTTGCGCTGCATTTCTAGATGGAGAATATGGAATTAAAGATTTATATGTTGGCGTTCCAGTTGTCATTGGCTCAAAAGGTATAGAAAAAGTTATTGAACTAGAACTAGATAACGAAGAAAAAAAATATTTTGATATATCGATCGCTGCTGTTCAAAGTTTATTTGAAGCGGCAAAAAAAATAGATCCAAGTTTAGCTTAGATGAATATTCACGAGCATCAAGCCAAAGACATTTTAAAAAAATTTGGAGCACCTGTGCCAATCGGGGTACCCATTTTTGCACTTAATGAAATAGATGAAAAAGTAAAAATTATTAAAACAAATAAAATTGTTTTAAAAGCACAAATTCATGCTGGTGGAAGAGGAAAAGCTGGAGGTGTAAAAGTCGTTGATAACATTGACAAATTAAAGGCAGAAGCAAAAATATTATTAGGAAAAGTATTAATTACTCATCAAACTGGCCCGCAAGGACGAGAAGTCAAGAGGCTTTATATCGAAGAAGCCTCAGAAATATCAAAAGAGTTTTACCTTTCATGTCTAGTCGATAGAGCAAGTTCTAAAATCGCATTTATTTCTAGTGCAGAAGGAGGAATGGATATTGAAGAAGTAGCAAATAAAACTCCTGAAAAAATTATAACTACCAGAATTAGTCTTGGCAAAGGACTTTCTAAGGATGATGTTGCGCAAATTTTAAAACCTTACAAACTTCCAGAACAATCCATAGAACAGGCCGAAAAACTTATAGAATCTGTGTTTCAAGCATTGGTTAATACAGACGCTAATCTTATTGAAGTTAATCCATTGATTTTAACCAAAGAAAATCAAGTGTTATGCTTGGATGCAAAAATTAATTTTGATGATAACGCATTATATCGCCATCCAGATATAGTCAGTTTAAGAGATTTAAACGAAGAAGATCCTGCTGAAATAGAGGCAAGTAAATATGATTTAGCTTACATAAAACTTGATGGCGCCATTGGTTGCATGGTGAACGGAGCAGGCTTAGCAATGGCAACTATGGATATTATTAAACTGTATGGCTCTGAGCCAGCAAATTTTTTAGATGTTGGTGGTGGAGCTACAAAAGAAAAAGTTTCAGCAGCTTTTAAAATAATTTTATCAGATAAGAATGTTAAAGGAATTTTAATTAATATTTTCGGTGGGATTATGCGATGTGATGTTATTGCAGAAGGAGTTATTGCAGCCGCAAAAGAAACAAATTTAACAGTACCTTTAGTAGTTAGATTGGCAGGGACTAAATTTGAAGAAGGAAAAAAAATACTGGCACAATCAGGTTTAAAAATTATTCCAGCAGATGATCTTTCAGATGCTGCAAAAAAAATAGTTGAGGCTATCAAATAATTTATGTCAGTTTTGGTTAATAAAAATACAAAAGTTATTTGCCAAGGTTTCACAGGAAAACACGGAACATTTCATTCTGAGCAGGCCATTGCTTACGGAACAAACTTAGTTGGAGGAGTTACACCTGGAAAAGGTGGCCAGACCCATCTTGGAAAACCTATTTTTAATTCAGTTGAAGAAGCAGTTAAGTCTACCAAAGCAGATGCTACTATGATTTATGTGCCCGCAAAGTTTGCAGCAGCAGCTATAATAGAAGCTATTGATTGTAGAATTCCCTTGATTGTTTGTATTACCGAGGGGATACCAATTTTAGACATGATTAGAGTTAAGGAAAAATTAAATTTATCAAAATCAAGATTGATAGGACCAAACTGTCCTGGAATTATTACTCCAGGAGAGTGCAAAATAGGTATTATGCCAGGACACATTCATCAAAAAGGTTCTGTTGGAATTGTTTCTCGCTCTGGAACGCTAACTTACGAAGCAGTGGCACAAACATCTGTGATTGGACTTGGCCAATCAACTTGTATCGGTATTGGAGGTGACCCAGTAAATGGAACAAATTTTATAGATTGTTTAGAGCTATTTTTAAAAGATGACAAAACAGAATCTATAATTATGATAGGAGAAATTGGTGGTACGGCAGAAGAGGAGGCCGCTCAGTTTATTAAAGATTCTAAAACTAAAAAGCCTATTGTCGGTTTTATTGCCGGATTAACAGCACCACCAGGAAGAAGAATGGGGCACGCAGGTGCAATCATTGCAGGTGGAAAAGGTGGAGCACAGGATAAAATAGAAAAAATGAAATCTTGCGGAATTACAGTTACAGACTCACCAGCGGAAATTGGAAAAACATTAAAGACTAAACTTCAAGGTTGAGATATATCTAGACAGAAAAATGTCATCGTCCAAAAATAAAATATTCGAAACTACTTCGTTTTTATCAGGTACTAACTCATCATATATTGATGAACTGTATGATAAGTTTGTAAAAGATCCAAATTCTATACAAGAGAGTTGGAGAGAATTTTTTTTAGGGCTAGCAGAAAATAAAGAATTAATTAAAAAAAATACCCAAGGCGCTTCCTGGTCACCAGAGCAGGTAAAAAATATCCAGAATAATAATTTAGATCGTTATGAAAATTTATTGCCTAAAATTAATGTTTTAGAAATTCAAGAAAAAATTATTAAATCAAATTCAAAAGAAATACCAGATAACTTAAATATAGAAACGGCAACAAAAGATTCTGTTAGAGCAATTATGATGATTCGAGCTTACAGAATTCGAGGTCACTTAATTGCAGATTTAGATCCTCTAGGATTGACTTCTAATGCAGAACACCCAGAATTAAATCCAGAAACATACGGATTCACAAAACAAGATAGAGAAAGAAAGATTTTTTTGGATGATGTTCTTGGTCTTAAATATGCAACTATTAATGAAATTTTGGAAATTTTACTAAAAACATATTGTTCAAAAGTAGGTGTTGAATTCATGCACATGACAGACCCTGATGAAAAAAGTTGGATTCAAAATAGAATAGAAGGAAAAGACAAGGAAATTTCTTTCACACAAGAGGGAAAAAAAGCAATATTAAATAGAGTTTTGGAAGCAGAAGGTTTTGAAAAATATTTACATGCTAAATTTGTTGGTACAAAAAGATTTGGGCTTGATGGCTGCGAATCCCTAGTTCCGGCTATGGAACAAATTATTAAAGTTGGAGGCTCATCAGGAGCTGTTGAGGTAAAAATAGGAATGCCTCACAGAGGACGACTAAATGTACTAACTAATGTTATTCAAAAACCTTTAAAAAAAATATTTAAAGAGTTCGCTGGAGAACCAGGACCTGCAATGGGTGGGGTATCGGGTGATGTTAAATATCATTTGGGAGCATCTGCAAACAGAGAATTTGATGGCAATAAAGTTCACGTAAGCTTAACAGCAAATCCCTCACATTTAGAAGCTGTAAATCCGGTTGTTCTTGGACAAACTAGGGCAAAGCAATTTTTTCATAAAGATAAAACAAGAGAAAAAGTTATACCGATATTATTGCATGGGGATGCGGCTTTTGCTGGACAGGGAATAGTTGCTGAATGTTTTGCAATGTCAGGTGTGCCAGGACATAATATAGGTGGTACAATACATATTATTGTAAATAATCAAATTGGTTTTACTACAACTCCTTTCTTTGCAAGATCATCTCCTTATCCATCTGAGGTGGCAAAAATGGTTCAAGCACCAATTTTTCATGTTAACGGAGACGATGTTGAAGCCGTAGTTTATGTGGCTAAAGTTGCAACAGAATATAGACAGAAATTTAAAAGAGACGTCGTTATTGATATATTTTGCTATCGAAGATTTGGTCACAATGAAGGAGATGAACCTTCATTTACACAACCAATTATGTATAAGAAAATAAAAAATCATCCCTCAATATTAACTACGTATTCTAATCAATTAGTTAAGGAAGGATTGTTTACAAAAGAACAAATAGAAAAACAAAAATCCGACTATAAGAAAAAATTAGATGTAGAATTTGAGTCTTCTAAAAATTATTTATCAAATGAACAAGATTGGTTTACTGGAATCTGGTCAAAATTTACAACAGAGGTTGGTTCTGATCGAAGAGGAATTACGGGAGTTGATCTTAAAATTATTAAAAATCTTGGAAAGAAGTTATGCTATATCCCAGAAAGTTTTGATGCCCACCCAACTATTAAAAGAATATTTGAAACTAAGCAAAAAATGTTTGAAACGGGAAAGGGATTTGATTGGGCAACAGCAGAAAGCCTTGCATTTGCAACCTTATTAGAAGAAGGCTACCCAGTTCGGTTGGTTGGACAAGATTCTGTCAGAGGCACTTTTAGCCAAAGACATGCTGGGCTGACAGATCAAACTACGGGTGAAAAATATTTTCCATTAAATAACTTAAGTAAGAAACAAGCTAAGGCAGAAATAATTGATAGTTTGTTATCTGAAATGGGTGTTTTGGGATTTGAATATGGATATTCTTTAGTAGAACCTGACACTTTAGTAATGTGGGAAGCTCAATTTGGTGATTTTGCTAATGGAGCACAAGTAATTTTTGATCAATTTATTAGTTCTGGAGAAAAAAAATGGACAAGAGCAAGTGGGTTGGTAATGTTATTACCACATGGCTATGAGGGTCAAGGCCCAGAGCATTCTTCTGCAAGAATTGAAAGATACCTACAAGCGTGTGCACAAGAAAATTTACAAGTAGTAAACTGTACAACGCCAGCAAATTATTTCCACGCTTTGCGAAGACAAATTCACAGACAATTTAGAAAACCATTAATTATTTTTACACCAAAGTCTTTATTGAGACATAAAAAATGCGTTTCTGAATTAGAAGACTTTTCAAGAGAAAATTCTTTTCACAGAGTATTGCGTGATCATGCAGAATACCCAGAATATAAACTAATTAAATTAGCTGCCGATAAGGATATTAAGAGAGTTGTTCTGTGTTCTGGAAAAGTATATTTCGATCTTTTGGAAAAAAGAGAGCAAATTAAGGACAACAGAATTCAACTTATCAGAATAGAACAGCTATATCCTTTTCCGGCAAAAGCTTTAGCAAAACATATTAAAAGATTTGTTAATGCGAGCGAATATATATGGTGTCAAGAAGAGCCACAAAATATGGGATGCTGGAATAGTGTTGAACGATATATCAATTGGACTTTAAATTTTATAAAAGCAAAAACTAAGACTATTCAATATATAGGTAGAGGCCCTTCGGCATCAACTGCTACAGGCTATTTGAAAAAACATGTTGCTCAGCAAGAGGAAATTGTTACAAAAGCATTAACTATATAAATGGCTGATAAAATCATTGTTCCAACTTTAGGTGAATCTATCAAGGAAGCGACGGTAGCTAAGTGGTTAAAAAAATTAGGAGATTCTGTTGGTGCAGATGAGGCTATTGTTTCTCTGGAAACAGATAAAGTAAGCGTTGATGTAACGTCTCCAAAATCAGGAGTTTTAAAAGAAATTTTAGCTGAAGAAGGATCTACCGTTCAGGTTGGAGGATTGCTTGGATCAGTAGAAGTAGGCGCTTCCGTAGTTCCAATCAAAAAAGAAGAAAAAAAAATTTCAGAAATTAAACAAGATGCAAAACCCGCACCTAAAATAGAAACAATTAATAAGAAGAATGAACTTTCTCCAGCAGTAAAACGCATAGTGGAAGAAAAACATATCGATCCAGCAACTGTTACCGGCACTGGAAGAGATGGAAGAATTTTAAAAGGTGACCTAGTTGGTCTTATGGGTTTTAGTCCTTCACCAAATAAAAGAAAAATTGAAGTAGGAGAAGAAGAAAGAGTCAAAATGACTCGACTTAGATCTACAATTGCAAAAAGATTAAAAGATGCACAAAACAATGCTGCAATTTTAACTACTTTCAATGAAATCGATATGTCGATGATTATTCAAATAAGAAAAGATAACAAAGACGAATTTGAGAAAAGATATGGGGTAAAACTTGGATTTATGTCTTTTTTTGTGAAGGCGTGTGTAAATGCGTTGCAGACATACCCAGCAGTAAATGCAGAGATTCAGGGTGAGGATATCGTATATAAAAATTATTATAATATGGGTGTTGCAGTCGGAACCGATAAAGGTTTGGTAGTACCTGTTTTGAGAAATGCTGACGAACTTTCTTTTTCTGAGATTGAAAAAGAAATTGTAGACTTAGGTGCAAAAGCAAAAAATAACCAACTTTCTATTGATGAATTGCAAGGCGGGACTTTCACTATTACAAATGGCGGAATATACGGCTCGATGCTTTCAACACCAATTATTAATCCTCCACAATCGGGAGTATTAGGTATGCACAACATTGTTCAAAGAGCAGTAGTTATTGATGGAAAAATTGAAATAAGACCAATTATGTATCTTGCTTTATCTTATGATCATAGAATTATAGACGGAAAAGAAGCAGTTTCTTTTTTAGTTAGAGTAAAAGAGATATTAGAAGATCCTAGAAGATTATTTTTAAGTTTATAAATTTATTATGGAAGAGTTTGATGTACTAGTTATTGGAGGTGGGCCGGGAGGTTACGTTTGCGCGATTAGAGCAGCACAACTAGGAAATAAAACTGCATGCATAGAATCTAGAGGTACTCTTGGTGGAACTTGTTTAAATGTTGGGTGTATTCCGTCCAAGTCATTACTTCATGCCTCAGAAATGTACAGCAAAGCAAAAAATGAATTTAAAGATATAGGTATCAACACTGGAGATCTTTCGCTGGATTTAACAAAAATGATGGGTCACAAGGATAAATCTGTAGATGGTCTAACCAAAGGAATAGAATTTTTATTCAAAAAAAATAAAGTTACTTATGTAAAAGGTCATGGAAGCTTTAAAGATAAAAACACAATTTTAGTAAAAGATTCTTCTGGCTCTACACAAGAAATTAAAGCAAAAAATATTGTTATAGCGACAGGGTCTTCGGTTGTTTCATTACCAAATATTAATATAGATGAAGAAACGATTGTTTCGTCAACTGGAGCTCTTGCATTAAAAAAAGTACCAAAAAAATTGATAGTAATTGGTGGTGGTTATATAGGCTTAGAAATGGGATCTGTATGGTTACGACTTGGTTCCGAAGTAGAAGTGATTGAATACATGGATCATATTACACCTGGAATGGATAAAGAAATTAGCGATACTTTTTTAAAAATCTTAAAAAAACAAGGAATGAAATTTCATTTATCAACTAAGGTGCTTGACGTAAAAAAAACTCCAAATGGAACAAAAGTCACAGCCGAAAGTAATGGACAAACAATTGAAATAGTAAGTGACATCGTTTTAATGTCAGTAGGAAGAAAGCCAAATACGGACGGTCTTAATTTGGAAACAGCAGGAGTTAACAGAGATTCAAAAGGACGAATTTCTACAGATAAAAAGTTTAAAACAAATATAGAAAATATATATGCTATCGGAGACGTCATAGAAGGTCCGATGCTTGCACATAAAGCAGAAGACGAAGGAATGGCAGTTGCAGAAATAATTTCAGGAAAATATGGACATGTAAATTACGATACAATACCTGGAGTAGTTTATACATCACCCGAGGTTGCAGTTGTGGGAAAAACCGAAGAAGAATTAAAAAAAATAGGCACAGAGTACAACGTTGGTAAATTTCCATTCGTAGCAAATTCAAGAGCAAAAATTAATAATGATTCAGATGGTTTTATAAAAATTTTAGTAGATAAGAATACCGATAAAATCCTAGGTGTTCACATGATTGGTCCAGACGTAGGAACTATGATAGCCGAGGTTGTGTTAGCTATGGAATTTGGAGGAAGCGCAGAAGATATAGCCAGAACTTGTCATGCCCATCCTACATTGTCCGAAGCTGTTCGAGAAGCTGCTTTGGCAGTCGATAAAAGAGCTATCCACTTTTAATTAATTTGTTTTCCACTTTTTTTCCAATCGGATAAAAAAATTTCAAGTCCTTTGTCTGTAAGTTCATGCTTATAAAGTTCGTGAAAAATTTTCGGTGGAATAGTTGCAATATCCGCCCCAATTTTCAAAACTTCTTGTATGTGAGCAACGGTCCGAATAGAGGCTGCCAAAATTTTAGTTTTAAAATTAAAGTTATCATAAACGGTTCTAATGTCTTTTATTAATAATAGACCATTTTCACCAATATCATCTAATCTTCCAATAAAGGGAGAAATGAATGTTGCGCCAGCTTTAGCCGCTAATAATGCTTGAGATACAGAAAAACAAAGAGTTACATTCACCATAAATTTTTTTTTCGTTAGGTAGTTGCATGCAATTAAACCATCCAAAGTTAGGGGAATTTTAATTACGATATTTTTTGCGATTTTTTGAAGTATTTTTGCTTCATCGATCATTCCATCTGCTTTAATGGAGGTAACTTCTGCACTAATCGGACCTTTAACTTCGTTTGCGATAGATTTTAAAATTTTTTTAAAACTTCCTTGCTGTTTTGCTAGCAACGAGGGATTAGTTGTGATGCCATCAATTAAGCCAGTTTTATTTATTGGCTTTATTTCATTAATATCTGAGGAGTCTAAAAATATTTTCATAATGGTATAACTTATTATCTAAAAATATATAAATCAATTTTTATATGAATATAAATGTTTTGTTGCCAATAAAGTTCGATCATCCATTTACATATTCATCAGATCCATCAATAAAACTAGAAAAAGGAGATTATGTTCTAGTACCATTTCGAAACAAAGAAATTTTTGGCATAGTATGGGAAATGGGAGCAAGTAGTCCCAAAAATATAAAAATAAAAAAAATTATTAGCAAAATAAATTTCCCCAAACTATCTGAAAATAATATTAATTTTATTGAAAAGTTTTCATTATACAATTTATCCAGTCTAGGAATGACTCTGAAACTTTTTATGTATGAAAAAGGATTGTTGTCTTTAAATAAAATAAAAAATAAAAATAATTATAGCGAGTACAAAATTACAAAATTTAAAAAAAATAATTTAAATAATTCACAAAAAAAAGCACTTAATGAAATTTGTAAAAATTTAAAATTTTCAAGATATTCTACCACATTAGTACATGGAGTAACTGGATCTGGTAAAACGTTAGTTTATTTTGATATTATTAAAAAAGCACTGAAAGAAAATTTTCAAGTTTTAGTTTTATTACCAGAAATAGCACTTACAAAACAAATAGCCCAAAGATTTAAAGATTATTTTGGATGTGAAATATCTTTATGGCATTCAAGCATAGGAGACAAAAGAAAAAAAATAATTTGGAAAGGAGTTTCCGAAAATAAAATAAAGTTAGTATTAGGAGCTCGTTCTGCAATTTTTTTACCATTTCAAAATCTAAAACTTATTGTGATCGATGAAGAACACGACTCTTCTTACAAGCAAGATGAGGGGGTGATTTATAATGCCAGAGATATGTCAATTCTTAAGGGGTCAATTGATAAATTTCCGGTCTTGCTTATTTCTGCAACACCATCTCTTGAAAGTTATTTTAATAGTAAAAATAAAAAATATTTCTACGTTAGTTTGCAAGAAAGATATAAAAATATTTCTCTACCAAAAATTGAAATTATAGATTTAGTTAAATTCCCCGCAGACAAGGGGAAGTTTATTTCAAACAATTTAATTTTAAAGTTAAAAAAATTAATCAATGAAAAAAATCAAGTTCTATTTTTTTTGAATAGACGTGGCCACTCAACATACGTAATGTGTTATCAATGTAAAAAAAGATTAGTGTGCCCAAATTGCTCAATAGGATTAGTTTTTCATCAAACATCGCAAGATGCAATGTGTCATTACTGTGATTACAAAACAAAATTAAATCAAAAATGTATCAATGACAAAAATTGTGATTATACTTTTTATGGTTTGGGTGTTGAAAAAATATTTGAAGAAGTCCAAGCTATATTTCCTGATAAAAAAATACAAATTTTTTCCTCCGATACAGTAAATAATAATGTTTCAGAAACTATTATTAAAGACATAGAAACAAATAAAATTCCAATTTTAGTAGGTACTCAATTAATTTCTAAAGGATTTCATTTTCCAAAATTAAATCACATTGTTGTTGTTAATTCAGATACCAATTTTTTAGGAAGTGATATTCGAGCTTCAGAGAAAAATTTTCAATTATTGCAGCAACTTTCAGGTAGAGCTGGAAGGGAAAAAAACGACTCTATTGTATTTTTACAAACGAATGACCCTAATAATAAAATCCTTCATTCTCTTTCAAGTACCAATCCTGAAGTTTTTTACAAAGAAGAGCTTGAGTTTAGAAAAAAAGCACATCTTCCTCCATATTCAAAATTAATTAGTATAATAGTTTCTGGAAAAAATAAGTTTGATGTTGAGAAAATATCAAACAAATTGAGAGCATCTTTTTCAAATCACTTAAAAATTAAAATTTATGGTCCAGTTACCGCACCAATATTTCGAATTCGCGACAAATACAGAATGCGTCTATTAATTAAATATGAAGTATCTCTTTTTCCCCAGCAATTTTTGAAAAATTGGTTAAATTTAACCTTGATTACTAAAGATTTAAAACTTGAGGTTGATGTTGACCCAATAAATTTTCTTTAATCACAAGTAAACGTGCTAAATATCGCTCTTGATCGCTAGTTTTCATTGTGCTACGTACGGCCACGGAAATTATAAAGTAAAAAGGATTATCTTGGAAAGCAATTCAAACTCTTTTTCTGATGCTACAGGCAGATATGCAAAATCTATATTTCAGATAGCTACAGAAAAAAAAATATTACCAGAAGTAGAAAAAAACTTTGCACAAGTAGAAAGTTTATTAACTGAATCTAAGGATTTCAGAAAATTTGTGACTAACCCAACCATTCAAAAGAAAACAAGATTTAAAATAATAGAAATACTATCTGAAAAGTTAAAATTGAATAAGTATTTTGCAAATTTTCTTTTAATAATTAATGATAAAGGACGATTTTTTTATTTGGAGAAAATAGTAAAAGATTTTTTTTCTCTTGTATCTGAAAGCAAAGGAGAAATATTTGCAAATTTAACAATTGCAAATAACATCTCTGAAAGTAAAAAAGAAGAAATTAGGAAAGAACTTTCTTTGCTTTATAAAAAAGATATTAAATTAAATTTTCTAGTGGATGAAAGTTTAATTTCAGGTTCAATTTTGAAAGTTGGAAGTACAATGGTAGATAATTCTGCCAAAAGTAAATTTAATAGAATTTTAAACAATATTTAGGAGCAAAATAATGGACATAAACCCCTCAGAAGTCACAAAAATAATTAAAGACCAAATAGAAAATTTTGGCACGGAAACCGAGGTTTCAGAAGTGGGACAAGTTCTTTCTGTGGGAGACGGAATTTCTAGAATTCATGGTTTAGATAATGTTCAAGCTGGAGAAATGGTTGAGTTTTCTGAAGGAACCAAAGGTATGGCGCTTAACTTAGAAAATGACAACGTAGGAGTAGTTATATTTGGTGAGGACTCTAAAATAAAAGAAGGAGACATTGTTAAGAGAACAGGAAAAATTGTTGATGTTGCTGTAGGAAAGTCTTTATTAGGAAGAGTGCTTGATGGTCTTGGCAATCCCATAGACGGCAAGGGTCCATTAGATCCTAAATCCGAACGAAAAAGAGTTGATGTTAAAGCACCCGGAATTATTTCAAGAAAATCAGTTAACGAGCCTATGCAAACTGGTCTTAAGGCGATTGATAGTTTAATTCCTATTGGAAGAGGCCAAAGAGAGTTAATTATTGGTGATAGACAAACAGGAAAAACAGCAATTGCGATTGACACAATAATTAATCAAAAAGAAATTAACAAATCCTCAGATGAGTCTAAAAAACTTTATTGTATTTATGTTGCGATAGGGCAAAAAAGATCAACTGTAGCTCAGATTGTTAAAACTTTAGAAGATTCAGGCGCTTTGGAATATACCATTGTAGTAGCTGCAACAGCTTCAGATCCAGCACCACTTCAATTTTTAGCTCCATTTACAGGATGCACAATGGGTGAATATTTTAGAGATAACGGTATGCATGCATTAATAGTATATGACGATCTATCCAAGCAAGCCGTAGCTTACAGACAAATGTCATTATTGTTGAGAAGACCCCCAGGAAGAGAAGCCTTTCCAGGAGATGTATTTTATTTGCACAGCAGATTATTAGAAAGAGCTGCTAAACTAAGCGATGCTCATGGAGGCGGATCACTCACAGCATTACCTATTATTGAAACACAAGCCAGCGACGTATCAGCTTACATACCAACCAATGTTATTTCTATTACTGACGGACAGATATTTTTAGAAACAGAGTTATTTTTTAAAGGTATTAGACCAGCAGTTAACGTCGGTATTTCAGTTTCGCGAGTTGGATCTGCCGCACAAATCAAAGCAATGAAGCAAGTTGCTGGATCAATAAAATTAGAATTAGCTCAATATAGAGAAATGGCAGCATTTGCTCAATTTGGATCAGATTTAGATGCTTCAACACAGCAACTACTAAATAGAGGATCTAAATTGACCGAGCTCTTAAAGCAAGGTCAATACTCTCCTTTAAAAGTTGAAGAACAAGTAGTGTCTATTTTTTGTGGTGTAAAAGGATATTTGGATAATATTGAATTATCAAAAATTAAAAACTTTGAGAGTCAACTGCTAAGTCAAATTAAATCTGACTCCCCAGAAATACTAAGCAATATAAGTTCGACTGGTAAATTAGATGAAGCTAATGAAGCGAAACTTAGAACGTTTATTGAAAAATTTAAAAGTAAATTTGAAAATTAATGGCAACTTTAAAAGATCTACGCAATAGAATTAAAAGCGTAAAATCTACACAAAAAATTACTAAAGCAATGAAAATGGTTGCTGCTGCGAAATTAAGAAAAGCACAAGAACGAGCAGAAAAAGGAAGAGCCTATTCTGACAAGATGAATAGTATTATTAGTAATTTAAAAAACTCAATAGTGGATAAAACTGCAGCACCTAAACTCTTAGTTGGAAACGGCAAAGACCACAAGTATTTGTGTGTGGTTATGACAGCTGATAGAGGTTTGTGTGGAGCTTTCAATACCAGCATAGCAAGAAAAGCCAAGTCTTTTATAAATGAAAAATTAAAATTAGGAAAAGAGATATCTATTATTACAGTTGGAAGCAAAGGTCATGATCAGCTTAAACGAGTTTTTGGAAAGTATATAGTTGATAAAATTAGCTTCAAAGAACTAAAACAAATTACTATTAGAGAAGCAGATCAAATCACTTCACAAATTGTAGAAAAGTTCAGTAAAGATGAGTTTGATGTTTGTACTATTTTTTATAACAAATTTAAAAGTGTTATATCTCAGGAGCCTCAGGCGCAACAAATTATACCTACACCTTCCTTAGATAATGAAACGAAAATAGAAGAAAACCTAACTAATGTTATGCAATATGAATACGAGCCAGAAGAAGAGGAGATTTTAGAAAATTTATTGCCAAAAAATATTTCAACTCAAATATTTAAAGCATTTTTAGAAAATGCTGCAAGCGAACAAGGATCAAGAATGTCGGCTATGGACAACGCGACAAGAAATGCAGGAGATTTAATCAATAAGTTAACTATAAATTACAATAGAAGCAGGCAAGCAGTGATTACAAAAGAGTTGATCGAAATCATTTCAGGCGCTGAGTCTTTGTAGAAAATTGAGGAGAGAATAACTAATGGCAAATAAATTTGGAACAATTACACAAGTAATCGGTGCAGTAGTGGACGTAAAATTTGAAGAAAATATACCAGAAATTTTAATGGCACTAGAATGTAATAATTCTGGAATAAGGCTAGTTTTAGAAGTTGCCCAACATTTGGGAGAAAATACAGTTCGTACTATTGCAATGGACACAACAGAAGGTCTTAAAAGAGGAGATCAGGTTACAAATACAGGAAAATCAATCACAGTGCCAGTGGGTCCTGAAACATTGGGAAGAATTATTAACGTCATTGGTGAGCCAATTGATGAGAGAGGGCCTCTTAGTACAAAAGAAAAATGGCCAATTCATCGTTCAGCACCCAATTTTGTTGAGCAATCTACTGAAACAGAAGTTTTAGTGACTGGTATTAAGGTTGTTGATTTATTAGCTCCATACTCAAGAGGTGGTAAAATTGGATTATTTGGTGGAGCAGGAGTTGGAAAAACAGTTTTAATTATGGAACTAATTAATAACGTAGCAAAAGCTCACGGGGGGTACTCTGTATTTGCAGGTGTTGGTGAGAGAACTAGAGAGGGAAACGATTTGTACCATGAAATGATGGATTCCGGAGTTATTAAAATTGACGGCCCAGGTTCTAAGGCTGCCCTGGTTTACGGTCAAATGAATGAACCACCAGGAGCAAGAGCAAGAGTTGCTTTATCAGGTCTTACAATTGCTGAATATTTTAGAGATAAAGAAGGACAAGACGTTTTATTTTTCGTAGATAATATTTTTAGATTTACTCAAGCTGGATCAGAAGTTTCGGCTCTTCTTGGAAGGATTCCTTCTGCGGTTGGATATCAACCAACTCTAGCAACAGAAATGGGTAATTTACAAGAACGAATTACCTCTACTGACAAAGGATCAATTACGTCAGTTCAGGCAATTTACGTTCCAGCAGATGATTTGACAGACCCTGCACCAGCAACTTCTTTTGCACACTTGGATGCCACAACAGTTTTATCAAGACAAATTGCAGAATTGGGAATTTATCCAGCCGTAGATCCATTAGACTCAACCTCAAGAATTTTGGATCCAAGAGTTGTTGGAGAAGAACATTACAGAGTTGCCCGAGAAGTGCAAAAAATTTTACAAACCTACAAATCTTTGCAAGATATTATTGCCATTTTAGGAATGGATGAATTATCCGAAGAAGATAAGCTGGTTGTTGCTAGAGCAAGAAAAATTCAAAGATTTTTATCTCAGCCATTTTTTGTTGCCGAAGTATTTACAGGATCGCCAGGCAAGTTAGTTAGCCTCGATTCTACAATAAAAGGATTTGCAGCTATCTGTAAGGGCGAATACGACCACTTACCAGAAGCAGCTTTCTACATGGTAGGAACAATAGAGGAAGCAGTGGAAAAAGCTGATAAAATGGCAAAAGAGGTATCAAAATAAAAAATGAATGAGACTATCCAGGTTGATATTGTAACACCTGAAAAAAAGATTTTCTCAGAAAACGACATTGTGTCGGTAACAGTTCCTGGGATTGAAGGAGAAATGGGAATTTTGCATAACCATATACCCATTATTAGCTTTCTTAAACCTGGTACAATAAATATTGAAACAAAAAATAAAGAAACAAAATTCTTTATTGCTGACGGAGTTTTGGAGTTTAATAATAATATTGTAACAATTTTGGCCTCAGAAATTTATGATCTTGCAACAATAAATGCTTTTACTATTGATCAACTAAAGCAAAAATCTAAAGAAAAAATACAAAAAGAAAACCAAAGTGATAATGACATCTTTTTAGCAGGAAAATTCGAAGAAGAGGTTAATCGACTTACTTCGGTTAAATAAAAGATTTAAACTCTTCTACCAATTCTTTATATAATTCTTTTTTAAATGGTACGATCAGATCAGGTAATTCGTCTATATTAACCCACTTCCATTTCTTAAATTCAGGTTTTTTTTGATTTAAGTCTATTTCGTCTTCTTTTCCTAAAAACTCTGCTAAAAACCAAGTTTGTTTTTGTCCCTTATATTTTCCTTTCCATATTTTACCCAAAAGATAATCAGGAAGGTCGTAGGTATATATTTTTTTAGATTTTTTTATAATTTTTATTGTTGAAATTCCTGTTTCTTCTTTTAATTCTCTTTTAGCCGCATCAACTAAATTTTCTTCTTTATCAACTCCTCCCTGGGGCATCTGCCATGCTGCTTGGTTATCAATTCTTTTGCCGACAAAAATTTTTTTATCTTTACTTACAACCATTATGCCAACACCCTGTCTGTATGGTAATTTGCTCATATTTGATAAAATTTTATCCTCTAAAAAGATTTAAAGCGTATTGTAGCTGGTTATCTTTTTTGTCGTCGTTAATTTTAAAATCAGTTTTATTTTCTTTAACTGAAATATCTGGTTCCACACCGATTTCTGAAATAGAGGTTCCAGACGGCAAATAATATTTAGCAGTTGTGAGTCTGAGCCCACCCTTATCTTTAAGCGGTATTATGGTTTGAACAGATCCTTTGCCAAATGTCTTTTCCCCAAGAAGTATTGCTCTTTTATGGTCTTTAAGTGCGCCGGAAACGATTTCTGAAGCCGAAGCGGAGCCTCTATTAATAAGCACAACCAAAGGCTTGCCATTTAAAACATCCCCTTTTTTTGCAGTATAGATTTTGATGTCATCTTTATTTCTTCCTCTAATAGAAACAATTTCACCACTATCCAAAAAGGCATCACTAATTTTAACTGCTTGTGAAAGTAGTCCTCCAGGATTGTTCCTTAAGTCTAAAATATATCCTTTTATATCTTTGTTAGTTTTTGAAAGGTCTTTTATTTTTGATAATAATTGATCAGAACTTTGTTCATTAAAAGCTCTAAGCCTTAGATACCCAATTTCTTCTTTGATAGCAGAAGTAACTTCCCTTACTTTTATAATATCTCGTACAATGGTGAATGATAAATCATCATCTATGTCTTCACGTCTTATAGTTATTTTGATAGAGGTACCAACTTTGCCTCTCATTAAATTTACAGCCTCCATTATGTTAAGACCTTTGACCTGTTTATCATTAATTTTAATTATATAATCCCCCGGTTTTATACCAACACGATCAGCGGGCGAGTCTTCCATGGGAGAAATAACTTTTACAAAACCTTTTTCCATTGTAATTTCAATTCCAAGTCCACCAAATTCACCTTTAGTATCTACATTCATGTTTTTGAAACTTTCTGGACTCATGTAGGATGAAAAAGGATCAAGAGACTGCAACATCCCATTAATTGCTGCATCAATAACTTCACTTTGATCTACGTCTTTAACATACTCCTTATTAATTTTTTCCAATACATCAGAAAATAAATCTAATTTTTCATATAAAGTATTATTATTTTTTGCACTAGAGCTTTGAGAAATTAATATAAAGAGCAACAAAGTAAACTTAAAAAAAAATTTCATAACTATCTAATACTTGTGATAAGGATGGTTTGTTACAATTGTAGCACACCTATAAAATTGTTCACACAAAATTACTCTCGATAAAGAATGTGAAAAAGTTAATTTACTTAATGATATTTTTTCGCAATTTGCAGGCTGCATAGAAACACCCTCAGGTTTACCTATTAATAAATACAAATCTTTTATATTATTATTTAAATTTTTTAATATCATTTGGGTAAACTCAGTGCTTGAGTAAAGCTTTCCTTCTTCACTTAAAATTAATATTTTTTTATGAACGTTTTTTTCTTTAATTATTTTAATAATTTCTTTGGCTGTAGAGTGCTTTATATTAAAACTGCTAAATCCACTTTTTTTTATTAAATTAATTCTTTTTTGATACATTTCACACAATTCTCTCTCGGGACCTTTATTAATTCTTCCTTCGCACAAAATTGTGACTTTCATTACACAGTGATATTTTGCTTGGGAAGGATATCTTCCCACATTTTTTCTAAATTATATAGCGCCCTTTTTTCAGGATGAAATATATGAATTATAATCTCAATAGCATCTATTAATTTCCAGTCATCGCTTTCTTTTCCTTCGATTGTACAATTTTTTATACCTAACTTTTTTAACTCGTGCGCAGTTATTTCTGAAACAGCTTGTATGTGTCTTGAAGAAGTACCGCTTGCTACAATCATATAATCAGCGATAGAACTTTTATCTTTTAGATCTATAGTAACGATATTTGTTGCTTTATTGTCGTCCAGTATTTTTTTTATTTGAGATACAAGATTTGTTTTTTTTGAAATTGGCATTTAATTAGGGTTCTTTATAGACTAATTCTTAGTCTCGAAGAAGAAAGATTTAAACCTTTATTATTGACGTAAATCCACTCATTTTTTTTTTAGTCTTCTTTTTTTTAAAATCGAAATATTTATTTTGAAATTAGCAAATTTTTTTGCAGCTAAAGATTTCATAGCTAACTTTTTATATCCAGGCCTATTTATTATTACAATTGTGCAAAGCTCAAATATTTTTTTATAATTTTGCCATTTATGAAAATCAATTAAATTATCTGCACCAATTATGAAGAATAGTTGAACTTTGTTACTAAGTGTCTTTTTGACAGATTTAATAATATTAATTGTTAAATCAGGCTTTTTTATATTTTTCGTATTCAAAATTTTAATTTTAGAGTTTTCTTTTATTATTTTTTTACATAAAAAAATTCTTTTTTTCTCTGATATAGAAGGTATAAATTTTTTTAAAGGATTTTGTCTAGTAACAGACCAAAATAATTTTTCTAATCTTAAATTTTTTATTGCTAAGTTTGAAATATAAACATGACCCTTGTGGGGAGGGTCAAAAGTACCTCCTAAAATTCCGATATTTTTATAAATATCTGTAATCAAGCTCTAATTTGTCCGTTGCCCTTAACTATATATTTATAGGTAGTTAGCTGCTCTAGCCCGACAGGTCCTCTCGGGTGAAGCTTGTTTGTAGATATTCCTACTTCCGCGCCAAAGCCAAATTCATAACCATCCGCAAATTGCGTTGATGTATTATGCATAACAATTGAACTACTTACTTCTTCTAAAAATTTTTGAGCACTTTTCTTGTTTTGCGTTATAATTGCTTCCGTATGGTTTGTTCCATATTTTTTTATGTGAGATATTGCATCATCAATGCTGTTCACTACTTTTACAGAGATAATAGAGTCCAAATATTCAGTTCTCCAGTCTTTCTCAGTTGCAAGAATTGCATTAGTAAAATATTTTTTTACTAATCGATCCCCAATAATTTTACATTGATTTTTACTAAGAAGGTTTAATATTGGAATGAGATGTGTTCTTAAAACTTTTTTGTGTATTAATAAAGTTTCAGTCGCTCCACAAATACTGGTTCTTCGTAGTTTTGCATTTAAAATAATTTTTTTTGACATCTCTATAGGTGCATCAGAATCTACATATGTATGACAAAGACCCTCTAAGTGACCAATTACAGGAATTTTTGATAAATCTAAAACCTTTTTCACGAGACTTTTTCCTCCCCTAGGAACTATTACGTCAATATAAGATTTCATGTTAGATAATAAATAATCAACATGGTCTCTACTCGTTTTATTTATTAGTTGTACACAGTCAGGGTTAATTTTATTTTTTTTTAAAACATTTCTAAATAAATTAGAAAGAATTGTGTTTGAATAAAATGCCTCTGTACCACCACGTAAAATTGCACAATTTCCAGACTTAAAACATAAAATTGAAATATCGGTTGTTACATTTGGTCTTGCCTCGTAAATAACACCAATCACACCAATTGGCATAGTAATTTTTTGTATCGTTAGGCCATTAGGTCTTTTCCATGAGCTAACAATTCTTTTAGTAGGGTCTTTGAGTTTAATTACCTCTCTAATAGATTTAATAATCAATTCTATACGATCATTTGTTAGTATCGATCTTTCAATTATATTATCTTTAATTTTATTTATTTTTGCTCTTTTAATATCCAGAGCATTTGCGTTTAAAATTTTTCTCTTATTTTTTTTTATTTCTTGAATATAATCATTTAATATTTTATTTTTTTTCTCCTCCGTCAGCTTAGCCATAGACTCGGATGCAACTTTAGCTTTTCTGCCTAGTTCGTCTAGGTATTTATTTTTTTTCATTTTTTTTATCTCTTACCAAATTATCTATATGAATTACTTCTCCACGTGAAGAATATCCAAGAACTTTGTTAATACGATCACTTTTTAATCCCTTGATTTTTTTAACATCATCGCTTGAATAAGAAGTCACACCTAGACCAATTTTTTTTTTATTTATATCAACTACGGAAACAGTATCTCCTCTTTGAAAAGAGCCTGTGAGATCAACAATTCCAACAGGTAGTAAACTCTTACCCACAGAAAGGGCTACAGCAGCTCCTTGGTCAACTATGATAGTTCCTTTAGTTTTAATAGTCCCCATAATCCATTTTTTTTTGGCGTTGTACAAATTTATTTTAGGAACAAACCAAGTGTACTTTTTTCTATTTAATATATTTTGAATAGGATTATTAACCTTTCCAGAACTAATTAGCATATGGCAACCAGAGTCCATGCAAATTTTTGCAGCTTCAATTTTTGTTATCATTCCGCCAGATCCGTAGTCACTAATACTTTTTGTTGCAAGTTTTTCTATTGCTTTATTAATTTCTGTAACTTTTTCTATAAACACAGAGTCTTGAAATTGATTTGGATTTTTAGAATATAAACCGTCAATATCTGAAAGCATAATAAGGGTATCAGCATTCGTTATTTGAGCAACTCTAGCGGCTAAGCGATCATTGTCGCCATAACGAATTTCAGTCGTTGCAGTAGTATCATTTTCATTAACTATTGGAACAATTCCCATTTCAAACAAATTAGCGATAGTATCTTTAGCGTTTAAAGCCCTTCTTCTATTTTCAGTATCTTCAAGAGTAAGCAAAATTTGTCCAATTTTTAATTTTTTTCTTAAAAAAGATTTTTTAAAAATATTCATTAACTCTATTTGGCCAACAGCAGCAACAGCTTGGTGTTCTTTAAGCTTTAATTTTTTTTTATTTTTTTTTAATATTTTACAACCCAGAGCAATAGCTCCTGATGTTACTATTATTATTTTTATTTTCTTTTCAATTAGAAAATGAACATCATCGATTAATTTATTAATCCAAATATTATTAAAATTATCTGTTTGATCTACTAGTGTTGAAGAGCCAATTTTTATAACAATTAATTTAGAACTTAGAATATTCATTACAAGGCCCTCAAAACAGAATTAATATTTTGCTTGTTAAGAATTGAAATTTCGAAAAATTTCTTCTTAAAAAAAGTTTTAAATTTTTTAAGTTTTTCATTTTTTTCTTTTTCCTCTAATAAATCTATTTTGTTAAATACCACAATCTCTCTTTTCTTTAATAATTGCTCACTATATTGTCTAAGTTCTTCTCTTATTATTTTGTAATTAGTAATCAAATCTTCCTCATTAATATCTATAATATGTAATAAACTTTTACATCTCTCTATATGCTTAAGAAACTGGTCACCCAATCCCACACCTTTGTGTGCACCTTCAATTAATCCAGGTATATCAGCCAAAACAATTTCTTTATCGTCAATTTGCAAAACACCAAGATTCGGATTTAATGTTGTGAAGGGGTAGTTTGCAATTTTTGGTCTAGCTCTAGTAGAAATTGAAAGAAAGCTAGATTTTCCAGCATTTGGAAATCCAATTAAGCCCACATCTGCTATAATTTTAAGTTCAAGCCAAACACAAATTTCTTCTCCCTCTTTTCCTTTTGTAAATTTTCTTGGTGCTCGATTAGTTGAGCTCTTAAATTTTGTATTACCAGCACCTCCCGAACCTCCTTTTGCTAAAACAAACTCTTCATTTTCTTTTGTAAAATCATAAATTAAAGTTTTCTTATCTTCAGCATATACTTGGGTTCCAAGAGGAACACGTAGATATAGATCATTTCCTCCATGACCAGTTTTGTTTGTTGATCCTCCCTTTTCTCCATTCGTAGCTTTAAAGTGTTGTGCATATCTGAAATCTATTAAAGTATTTAACCCATTTACTGCTTTTAGAATTACTGACCCACCAGAACCTCCATCACCACCATTTGGTCCACCGAATTCTACGAACTTTTCTCTTCGGAAACTAGCTAGACCATTACCTCCATCCCCAGCTTTAACATAAATTTTAGCTTGATCTAAAAATTTCATAATTGAGAAATTATACGATGATTAGTTCTTAAAAAAAGAACTGATTACTTAGTGAGGGATAACTGAAATATAGGTTTTTCCAAATTTTTTGGTTTGGAATTTAACTCTTCCACTTACTTTCGCAAAGATAGTGTGATCTTTTCCCATACCAACATTTAAACCTGGATGCATTTTTGTCCCTCTTTGCCTTAAAATGATATTTCCAGGTATAACAACTTGTTCGCCATATTTTTTGACACCAAGTCTTCTTCCTGCGCTATCTCGGCCGTTTCGTGTTGATCCACCAGCTTTTTTCGTTGCCATAGTATAATTTTATATCACTTATTTGTTTATATTTTCAATCTTTTCTTTACTCTTTTTTACTTCAACTTTGGAAGCTTTTGGTTCCAACGTGGCCTCTGATAAAAGTTTTCCATTTTTTCCAAAAATTTTAGTAATTTGAACTACAGAAATTTTTTGTCTATGGCCTTTTCTTCTTCTAGAATTTTGTCTTCTTCTTTTGGTGAAAGCTATGACAGTCCTATTTTTTGTTTGCTTAACTATTTTTCCTTCAACTTTTGCACCTTCTAAAATGGGCAGTCCAATTTCAATGTCATCATCTTTGTTTGTAAGCAAAACCTGGTCAAAATTAACAATCTGACCCTCCTCCATGGAAAGCTTTTCTAGACGCAGGGTATCGTTTGCTGCGACTTTATATTGTTTTCCACCTGTATGAATTACTGCAAATGTCATAATGTATTTTTTAAAGTAGGGGCAATATATCCAGCAAGCTTATCATGTCAAGGCGTTAGATAGTAAATAACTAAAAATTATCCTTGAGTTTCCTTAGTTTTGAGAAGACTTCTAGTTCAGTTGCGTTTTCAAGTGAAATAGCTTTTCTAATTTTTGTATCATCAAGTCTAAAAAAAATATTTGTTTTTTGTTCATCCATGACTGTGGTTGGTATAGTTGGTATATTGTGTTTTCTCTGATCTAAAATAATTTGTTCTTTTATTTTTAAATCTTTATTATTTTTGTCAATCGATATACAAAAATTTAAGTTTGATTTTGTATACTCATGTCCGCAAAATATTCTAGTTTCAGGTGATAGATTCTTAACTTTATTAATCGAATGATACATTTGTTCCATTGTCCCCTCAAATACCCTTCCGCAGCCTAATGAAAAAACAATATCTCCCACAAAAGCTATTTTTTCATTTCTTAAATAATAAAAAACGTGCCCAGAAGTATGCCCTGGAGCGTGATGAGTTTCTATTTCTAGGTTTCCTATTTTTGTCGTTTCTTTGTCTTTTAAAAAAGTATCAATACCTGGTATTCGATCTTTATCAGCAGCAAATCCTAATATGCTACAATTATATTTCTGTTTTAATAAAATATTTCCACCAACGTGATCAGAATGATGATGTGTATTTAGGATATAATTAGGAACTAAATTTTTATTTTTTAAAAAATTATCAACCGTACCAAACTCTGCAGGATCAATTAAGATAACATTTTTGTTTACTGCGTCGATGATGCAGTAAGAGTAGTTATCAGCTAAGCATGGAATTAGATTTACAATCATTTATTTTTTTTTGTATTATATAAATAATTATGTATCAAGATTATAGTGAGTTTGAAAAATTTTACCGATCTGACTTAGGTGAAAGTCTCAAGTATCTTGTATCATCAAAACTAAAAAAACACATTTACCTTCATGAAAAAGAAATTGTAGGTTTTTTTGGTTACGGAAATCCTTATTTAGATTTGATCCAAAAAAAAAATAAAAGAATATTTAATTTTTCATCTGAAAAAATCGGTATAGGAAAAAATTTAACAAGCGAAGATTATGTTAATATATTATTTGATGAAGAAAAACTTCCAATTGAAGATAATTTTTTTGATCACATGTTAGTTATTCACTATCTTGAAAATGTAAATAATTTAAAGAAAAATCTTAGAGAATTGTGGAGAGTTCTTTCACCAGAGGGAACAATTTATATTATTTTGCCAAACAAAAAATCTTCTTGGAATCATTCTTCGAACAGTCCTTTTTCTTCAGGATTTGGTTTTTCTAAAAATAAAATACATCATATGTTTGAAGACAATTTTTTTGAAACACTATTTATTGAAAGATTGATTTATTTCCCCCCTTGGAATTTATCTTTAATTCAAAAAAATAAATTTTTATTTGAAAAAGTAGGATCTTATTTCTGGAAATTTTTTAATGGAATATATATGTGTGCTGCCAAAAAAAGGTTATATGCAACCACAACACATCAACGCGTACCTTTCGTAAATAAAATAAAAGTAGTTAATAAAACTAAATAATTTATTTTTTTATTAAAAATATTCCAATTTCAGAAAGAAGATTTTTAATTTCTAAATTTCCTCTTTGAATATTACTTATTTTGTCCGAACTTACAGAAATAGATTTTTCAATCGTGATATTGTCTAATCTGCAAAGATTGTAAAAATCTTTAATTGTACACATGTGCAAATTGGGAGTGTTGTACCATGTATATGGAAGATTTTTAGTAACTGGCATTGTACCTCGCAATACTAGTTGAAGTCGAACTTTCCAATAACCAAAATTTGGAATTGTTATAATAGCTTTTTTTGCAATTCTTAAAAGTTCGTTCATGACCTTTCGGGGATCGTAGAATTGTTGCAGAGATTGATTTAAAATTGCAAAGTCAAAGGAGCTATTTGGATAACTTATTAAATCTTTTTCTGCATCACCCTCGATAACTGCCAAACCTTTTGCGACACTTTCTTGAACTTTTTTTTGGTCTATTTCTATTCCACGACCATCTACTTTTTTATTTTTTTTAAGATGTAATAATAAATTACCATCACCGCAACCCACATCAAGTACTCTAGAATTGATATCGATCAATCCTGCCAAAACATCATCTTCAAATCTCATTTTTAAATTCCTCATATGTTGAATCAATGAATCCTTTTAAGGTGTTAAAAAAAGCTGGTTCATCTACCAGAAAAGAATCGTGACCATTATTAGAAACTATTTCAACAAAGCTCACTTCAGCACCTATGGAGTTTAATGCAATAACAATTTTTTTACTTTCCGAGGTTGGATACAGCCAGTCTGTTGAGAAAGAAATTATGCAGTATTTAATTTTTGATCCATCAAAAGCTTTAGATAAATTTCCATTATTTTGCTTATACAAGTCAAAGTAATCCATAGCCCTAGTTATATAGAGATAAGAGTTGGCATCAAATCTATCTACAAATGAATAGCCCTGATATTTAAGGTAACTTTCAACTTCAAAATCAGCATCAAATGTAAATTTTACATCTGTTTGTTTTTGTAATTTTCTTCCAAATTTATTTTGCAATCCTTGCTCTGATAAATAACTAATATGTCCAGCCATCCTGGCAATTGCCAAGCCTTTTCTGGGAACTTTTCCAGATATTAAATAGTTTCCATTATCCCATTCTGGATCAGCCATAATCGCTTGACGAGCCAATTCATTAAATGCAATATTTTGTGCAGAGTGACTTGCGGCACAAGCTATCGGAATTGATGCATAAGTACGTTCAGGAAATAGAGTGCAAAATTGCAAAGCTTGCATTCCACCCATAGAGCCCCCAAGTACAGCTAACGTTTTTCTTATTCCAAAATAATCGAGCAAATGAGCTTGAGCTGAAACCATATCTTTAATGGTAATTACAGGAAAATTTAAACCATAAGGTTTACCAGTTGCTGGATCTATTTCTTTAGGGCCGGTGCTTCCCATGCATCCACCAATTACATTCGCACAAATTACAAAATATTTATTTGTATCAATAGATTTATCTTTGCCCACAGCTAGATTCCACCAGCCATCTTTATTAGTAACTGTATTTGTTTCAGTTACAAACTGGTCACCTGAAAGTGCATGAAAAACTAAAATTGCATTATTTTTTTTCTCATTAAGCTTACCATATGTCTCGTAGGCAAGATTAAATCCATTCAAAGTAACGCCGCAATCTAATAGAAGTGGTTTTTCTATTTTAATTTTTTTAATACTTGAAAAGTTTAAATTCATCAATTTTTAACCATCATAAGCGATGGTTCCTCTTTAGCAGTTTCAGCCCGCAATTTGGTTAAATCAGCGAATGAAGTTGTACTAAATGATAATTTTAATGTCAAATAGCCAATGTTTTTTTGATAAACGTTCAGAGTTATTGTATGAAGAAAATAATTAATAATTGTAAGATGAACTTTCCAAAAGCTAAAAAAGTAATTATCCAAAGATACGAAGGGGGGCTTTCGAAGATACCCGGTATTACAAACCCAATTAAACTATCATCCAACGAGTCTGCTTTGGGCTGTTCGCCAGCCGCTACAAAAGCAATAGATCAAATAAAAAAAAAAATTTTCAAATATCCAGACTCAAATAGTAGTTTAATTAAAAAACAGCTATCAAAAATATTTAATGTGAAAATCAATCAGTTAATTATTGGTTCTGGTTCAGATGAAATTATCAGTTTTGCATGTCAGGCTTTTTTGGAAAAGGGAGACGAGGTAATAGTTCCTGAATTTAGTTTTCTAATGTACAGAATTTATGCGCAAATTAATGGAGCAAAAATTATTTTTGCTAAAGAGAATAATTTTAAAATAAGTACAGATTCAATTTTGAATTGCATAACAAAAAAAACAAAAATTATATTTCTAGCAAATCCCAACAATCCTACAGGCACTTATTTAACTGAAAAAGAGCTGAGGTATTTGCAACAAAGAATTCCCACCAATGTGTTGTTAGTTGTGGACGATGCTTATTGGGAGTATGTTCAAAAAAAAGATTATAGCTCAGGATTGTCTATCTTTAAAAATGCCAAGAATGTTTTAGTCTTAAGAACATTTTCAAAAATTTATGGACTAGCAAGTTTAAGGTTGGGATGGGGCTATTCCTCAAAATCAATTATTTCCTCGCTATTAAACTACAAGCCACCATTTAACATTACAACTGCTGCTGAGTTGGCTGGTGTAAGTGCACTAAAAGATAATAAATGGTTAAAAAAAAATATAAGTCATAACAAATTTTGGAGTAAAAAAATTTTTGACAAATTAAAAGAAAAAAATATCAAATGTAATTTACCAAATGCCAACTTTTTCTTGATGCAATTTAGTAAAAAATATGATGCAAATAATATTTTTAATAAATTTGCTAAGTCCGGAGTTATACTGCGAAAAATGAATAATTATAAAATTAAAAATAGTCTAAGGGTTACGGTTGGTAATGCGCAAGAAAGTAAATTGTTTATTAAACTTATAGATAGATTTTTTTAATGTTTAAAAAAGTTTCAATAATTGGCTTTGGATTAATTGGTTCTTCAATTGCTAGAGAAATTAGGAAATATAAATTATCAAAAATAATAAGCGCTTGCGATATTTCCAAAAGTGCACAAAAAGAAGTGAAATCTCTAAGACTTGCTAATGAAATAACATCAGATGTTAAAACGAGCGTTAAAAATGCTGATTTAGTTTTTATTTGTTCTCCACTTAGTGCCTATAAACAAATATTTTTAGCAATTAACAAAAGTGCTAATAAAGATGCAATAATTACAGACGTTGGATCATCTAAACTAAACGTTGTTCAGTTAGCAGAAAAAATCCTGTCCAAAAATCTCTGCTTTGTTCCTGGACATCCAATCGCTGGTACGGAGGAGAGCGGACCAAAATCTGGATTCTTGAAACTTTTTAAGAATAGATGGTTTATTATTACTCCATCTAAATTAACAAAAAAAAAACAAAAAATAAAAATAGAGAAAATTTGGAAAAAGTTTGGAAGTAAAGTGACCTCTATGAGCGCCCAAAGTCATGATAATATTATGGCGATTACTAGTCATATTCCCCATTTAATAGCCTATAATATTGTAGGTACCGCTTCTAGATTAGAAGAAAAAATAAAATCTGAAGTTATTAAATTTAGCGCCAGCGGTTTTAGAGATTTTACAAGAATAGCATCCTCAGACCCTACTATGTGGCGAGATATTGTAATTAGCAATAAAAAACAAATTTTATTTATGTTAAAAAAATTCAATAAAGATCTAAAAAATTTAGAAATGGCAATTAGAAATGAAAATAAAAATAAATTATTTACTATCTTTAAAAATACCAGAAATATCAGGAAAAAAATAATTCAAACTGGCCAAGATACTAAAGTTCCTAATTTTGGAAGAAAAAATTAGTTATAAATAGAGTTCTCTAACTGATTTGTAAACGAAGCACTATCTAATCCAGGTTCAATCAAATCTTTAAATTCAAAAGTAATTATACCTGGATATTTAAAAAAACTATTTTTGGGCCAGACGACCCCAGTATTTAGTTTTACTGGTAAGCAAGCTATATTTAATCCTTGATAAATTCTGCTTGCGCCTTTCTTCAGTTGAGGCTGTTCATCAAATTTAACTCTAGTTCCTTGAGGGAATATAATTAATGTTCTATTACTCTTAAGAACAAGATCAAAAACTTGAGCAAAAGAATCTGAATTTTCTCTAGATGCTTTACCTCTATTTATGGCAACGTATTTTAATTTTCTTAAATAAAGTCCATATAATGGGATTGATAACAATTCTTTTTTAATAATAAAGGTACAGTCTGGAATTAAAAAATTATAAATAAAAGTTTCAAACATTGATTGATGGGCTGAAGCTATAAAGAATTTTTTGTGTTTTGGAATTTTATCCAGCCCCTTAAATTCAACTTTAGTTTGTAGCACAATTTTAGTTATCAAAAGTAAGTATAATCCTAAATAATATGACAATTTACTTAAAAACATTTTTCTCGGTAGAGCAAGCATTGGGATAGCAATTATACATGCGATTATAATCCCAACGTATGTAAGTAAATTAAATATTAAAGAACGAATAAAATTCACAACTTTTTATTTGATAAGATCTTGCAGCTTTTGTCTAGGTCTTATCACTCGATAGGAGTTTTTATAAACAGCTATCTCTGCTGGAAGTGGTCTTATGTTATAATTAGATGATAAAGACCTGCCGTATGCTCCTACGTTAGTGAAACACACAAAGTCACCTTGGTTTAACTTGGGATAATTTGTATAAGTAAGAAATTTATCTGTGCTTTCACAAATAGGACCAACAAATTCTATTTTTTTATTAAATTTACTTTTAATTTTTTGTACTGGTACTATCTCATGCCTTGCTCCATACAAAGCTGGCCTCATTAAGTCATTCATTGCCGCATCTAAAATTACAAAATTTCTATCGTGAATAGATTTTATATAAATTACTTTTGTAACTAATAGAGCAGAATTTGCAGACAGGTATCGTCCTGGCTCAAAAATAATTTTAAATTTATGTTTTTTATTAAATTGATAAACCATGGAAGCATATTTCTTTAAATTGAATTTTTTTTCTGTATCTGAATAAGGAATGGCCATACCCCCACCAAGATCTAAATACTTAATATTAATTTTATTTTCTTTTAATTTTTGAATAAATTTATCAATGAGATTTAGTGTTTTTTGAAATGGAATTATTTCTTTGATTTGACTTCCTATGTGAACGCTGAGAGCCTCTATTGAAATATTACTATTATTTATATTTTTTTTGAAAATATCTAAACAATGTTCTAAACTAATGCCAAATTTATCACTTTTACCTCCTGTAGAGATTTTTTTTATAGTTTTGGCGTCTATATTTGGATTTAGTCTAAGGCCTATTTTTACTATACATTTTTTTCTTTTGGCTATTTTTGTAATTTCATTAACTTCATTCTCTGACTCAGCATTAATTAGTAATATATCTTTAGTAATGGCATAATCTAACTCCTCAGTTGTTTTTCCAACGCCAGAAAAAACAATTTTTTTTGGATCAATCCCCGCTTTTAAAGCAATTTGTAATTCACCTATAGATACAACATCAGTACCAGACCCGAGTTTTTTTAAGTTTTTTAAAATTGTTAAATTTGGATTAGACTTTACTGAAAAACATATTAATGGATTTGTTTGTTTAAAGGAGTTACGAAAATAATTAAAATTATCTTTTATTTGTTTTAAAGAATATAAATAAAAGGGAGTAATAACTTTTTTTGTAATTCTTTCTATAGGGGCGTTTTCTAAATAGAGATTATTACCTCTATATTTTATTGCTTTCATTTTTAGGAAAGTAGCTTTTGTATTTGAACAGATGTTGCTTTATTATCTTTATAAATAGGCGGTCCTTTTTTCCCACAAGCAAAAATTAATATACAAGATATAATTACAAAGATTATTTTTTTCATTTAAACTCTTTTTTAATCTTTTTAATCATATTAATAACATTTTTTCTACCTGTACCACCGAAAGAAATCTTTTTTTCAATAGAGTTTCTAATATCGAAAACGTTCATCACATCCTTTTCAATAACTGGGTCAATTTTTTTGATAATTGTAAAATCAAGTTGGTCTAGCCTTTTATTGCTTTTTTCAGCAATATTTACTAATTGAGCCGATTTTTTATATGCCTCTCTAAATGAGATACCTTTTTTTACTAAATAATCTGCAAAATCGGTGGCAGTCGTAAAGCCTTTTAATGCAGCTTCATATAATTTTTTTTTGTTTGGCTTTATTCCCTTAATCAACTCAGTTGCTAATAAAAGATTTAATTTTAAATTATCATAAGCACTAAACACCGCAGCCTTATCTTCTTGCATGTCTTTGAAATAGGAAAGAGGCAGACCTTTCATTGTAATCAGCAAGGAATTTAAATTTCCGTAAATACTTCCTGTTTTGCCTCTAATTAGCTCTGCAGAATCTGGATTTTTTTTTTGTGGCATCATAGAAGATCCTGTCAATAAACTATCTTCAATATCAATAAAATTTATTAAATCTGAATTCCAAAGTATAATTTCTTCTGCTAGTCTTGATAGGTGCATAGCACACAAACTGGAAGCAAATAAAAATTCAATTGCATAATCTCTATCTGAGACGGAATCGATTGAATTTTGAGTTGGCTTACTAAATCCCAAAAGTCTTGATGTTAAGTGTCTATCTATATTATATGAAGTTCCAGCTAATGCTCCAGCACCCAACGGGTTTTCATTTAAGTTATTTATAACATTATTGAATTTAACAATATCTCTTTTGAACATCTCAACATAAGCCAGCAAGTAGTGAGAAAATAAAACAGGCTGAGCATTTTTTAAGTGAGTAAAACCAGGCATTATAATATCGATATTTTTGTCTGCGAGATTTAAAAAACTTTTAATTAAGATATTAAGCAAATTTTTAATTTCATTTGATGATTTCTTAATCCATAATTTAAAATCTGTTGTTACCTGATCATTTCTTGACCTTGCAGTATGAAGAAAACCAGCATCTGTTCCAATGATTTCAAATAGTCTTTTTTCTATGTTTAGATGAATATCTTCATGTTTTGTTTTAAATATAAATTTATTTTTTTGAATTTCTTGTTCTATTTTTTTTAATCCAGCGATAATTTTTTTGGACTTTGTTACATCAATAATTTTTTGCTTTGCAAGCATCGTACAATGCGCAATTGATCCATTAATATCTTCTTGGAAAAGTCTTTTATCTATTTCAATAGATGAGTTTGCACTCTGTAGTATGGAAGAAACCACTTTGTTCATTCTAGTTCCCCAAACAGAGTTTTTTTTTGTTTTTTTCATTTAAAAATATTATAGTTACTTAAAATGAATTCTTTTACAATTTCTTATAAAAAGTTAACTATTTTTGTTTTTTTATTCTTACTTATTACTAATTATTGCTTATCTCAACAAAATATCCAAGTCCCTTTCAAGAACATAGTTCTTCATGAAAAACCAAAAGATTTACCTGTGCTTATGCTTGAAGATAAAAAATCAGGCAAGGATGTAGAGGTGATTTTTAATAAGAAAATAACCGTAATAAATTTCTGGGCTACTTGGTGTGCACCCTGTAAAGAAGAAATGCCTTCTTTAGATCAAATGATTGATATCTTAGGTCAGGACCAAGTTGAGTTGATTGCTGTTAATGTTGAGTCCATTAGTTATGAAAAATCGAAATCTTTTTTAGATGAATTAAACATAAAAAATTTTGACAGTCTTTTTGATAAAGAGTTAAGGGTGGTAAAAGGCCTTGGTTTAAGAGGCTTGCCGACAACTATATTAATAAATAAACAAGGCAAAGAATTTTCTAGAGTAGTGGGGGCAATAGATTTTTCGGACAAGAAATTTATTGATTGGATCAAAAATTACTAAATTATTTTCCGTATATCGCAGCAAGAGCCATCAGAACTATTATTGCACAAAATTGAAGAAAAATTCTTAGTTGCATTAACTTATTGCTTTTTCTTTTTTCTTCCATATCGCCACCTTTAAAAAAAGATTTTAGGCCTCGAATAAGCACAACCAGTACTGCTAGGATGATTAAAATTCCAAAAAAGCTAAGTGTATTTTGACTCATGCGAAATAATTAACATAAATACTTTATAATGATAGATAAGATTTTATGGGACTTAAATATAAAAAGTTAAATTCTGTATCTGGACAAACAAAAAAAATAGTTATTTTGTCCCATGGTTATGGAGCAGATTGTAACGACTTAATATCTATAGGAGAATACTGGCAAAGATTTTTACCTGACATAGCTTTTGTTGCACCTAATGCACCAACTATTTGTCAAATAAATAGATCTGGATTCGAGTGGTTTGATTTAATGCAAACATCACCAACAAAAATAAATGATGAATTTAAATCAGCTTTAGTAAAATTAAATGATTTTGTTGAAGAGCAACTTTTAGAATATAAGTTAAACAAAAAAGATTTATTTTTAATGGGCTTTAGTCAGGGAACGATGATGTCACTGCAGTTGGGCCTCTCTTATAAAGAATCAGTAGCAGGAATTTTGGGATATTCAGGAAAGATATATGATTTTGAGATGTTGAAAAAAAATATTAACTCTAAACCATCTGTTGTTTTGTTTCATGGAACAGAAGATACTATTATTCCTTTAGAAGAAATGTACGCAAGTTATGAACTATTACAAGAGCAATCTGTAGATGTAACTTACAAGGTTTTTGAAAACTGCGGTCATTCTATTACTCCAGAAGGTTTGAGTTTAGGATTAGACTTTATAAAAAGTAAAAGTTAGTAGTAAGAAAACTTTAACTTGAAGCTAGATTTAAATAGATATAATTTAAAGAGCAATGATCGTTAACCATATTTCTGAACTTCCACTTGAGAAATGTCCAGCCTTAGTTTTAAATGCTGACTATCGTCCTTTAAGTTATTACCCATTATCACTTTGGTGTTGGCAAGATGTTGTTAGAGATGTTTTTTTAGATAGAGTAAATATTGTTTCTGAATATGAACGAGAAATTCGTAGCCCATCCTTTTCAATGAAACTACCAAGTGTTATTTCTCTTAAAACTTTTATTAAACCTTCGGAGTACCCTAATTTTACAAGGTTTAACGTTTTTTTGAGAGATAAATTTACCTGCCAGTATTGTGGTGCCCACAAAAACTTAACCTTTGATCATCTCGTGCCAAAATCAAAAGGAGGCATCACCTCTTGGGAAAATGTTGTAACAGCTTGTATGTGTTGTAACGTAAAAAAAGGAAATAGATTATCCAGTGAATGTGCAATGTTTCCAAAAATAAAGCCTTATCGACCGACGGATGAACAGTTACATAAAAATGGAAGAAATTTTCCTCCTAATTTTCTTCATCAAAGTTGGCTTGATTATTTATATTGGGACGTTCGATTGGAAGCGTAACCAGTTAAATTTTTTTTGAAATTTCAATTGCAGCTTTTGAACCTATTTTAATAAGGGCATCTAATATACCATAAGCACCTTCTTTACTGGCGCCCTCTTCATAAGCAATATCTCTGTGTTCTAGCTCATCTTGTCTAAATTTTTTAAATTTGGAAATTAGATCTTTTTCTTGTTTTTCGTTTTTACTCAAATAATCAATTTGATCTGAGTAATGTTTGTCAATTACCTCTTCAACAGAAGCAGTGCATAACATTGCAGCCTTTTTTCCTAACATTACCGTTCCAAACCCAAGCGCTGTTCCAAGAAGATCCCACAAGGGAAGAAATAAAGTTGGTCTTATTCCTCTCTCAGCTAACTGTTGCTCAAAATACTTTAAATGTTCTTTTTCATGTTCTTTCATTTCTGCAACTTTTTTTTCTAAATCTGGATCTGCTTTTAATAATTGCAAAGCAAGTAATTGACCATCATAGATTTTGATAGCCCCGCGTTCCCCGGCATGATCAACTCTAATTATTTCTTCTATTTTGTTTTTCATACTTTAAAAATATTCCATAAAGTAACACTAATATAATACTTAATATAAAATTTATTGTCGCAAGTGACAAACCAAAAATTTGAAAACTAATATTTTTGCAAGAAATAACAGGTTGCTTTTGTAATTCTTTTAATAAATGTTCAGCATTGTTTGATTTGGTGTCACTAGTGCAAGAGCCTAGTTCATCAAAAAAAGACTGCTCAATACCTATGTGGTAAAAACTTAGCGAAGCACTTACAAAAGAAGTAAATAACAATAGTATAAATACTTGTTTTAAATTTATTTTTTTAAAAAAAGCTAAGATAATAACTATAGTAGCAAAGTAATAAGGGTACCTTTGATAGTAACATAATTGGCATGGAGGTACGTTCAATACGTATTGAATAAAATAAGCAGATACAAGAATAGAGCTATAAATAATCGCCAGAACAATAAGTATCTGGTTTTTAAAATTGGACATTAACTAATAAAATATTGATAATTATTGTAAATTAAATAGGCAATAAAAAATCCTAGTAATAATAAAATTGATAAAATCACAATAATTTTTGCTGATTTGGCCTCTATATAAGGAATAATTTTATGACCAAAAAATCTGATTAATCCAGCTAGTAAAAAAAATCTTGAACCTCTGGTTAGAGAAGCAACTATAATGAAAACAAAAAAATTGAAATTAATAAAGCCGCTAGAAATTGTAAGTAACTTAAAAGGAACAGGAGTAAATCCAGCAATGACTAATAAAACTACCCAGGCCCAAAATCCTTTACCAAAAGAAACTTGTTCTTTGAAAGCTGAAAATCCTTCAAACCCATAAAATTCAAAAATTGGTATACCTATCTCTTTGTAAAAAAAATGACCAATTGCCCATCCAGCGCATCCGCCAGCTACAGATGCTATAGATGCAGTAGTAGCAATTTTGATCCAATCTTTGCTGCGCGCGATTGTCATCGGCACAATCATGACATCTGGAGGAATCGGAAAAAAAATACTTTCTATAAAACATACCGCTGCCAAATAAGCCCTTGCACTTTTGTGCCCAGCTAGAGCTACTGTTTTTATAAGAAGATTTTTAAGCATGCAAATAACGGAGCTTATATCTTAAACTAGAGAATATGTATTTCTAATTTTAATCTAGATTTTGACTATTATTTTAATTACAAAGCTACTAACCCTAATAAATATGCGGATGTGATGGAATGGTAGACATGTCAGACTCAAAATCTGATGCGCGCAAGCGTGTAACGGTTCAAGTCCGTTCATCCGCACCATAAATGCATGAACCTCTCTTTTTGCAATAGCCTTCCAGAACTTTTTTTTGAAAATTGCAAACAAAAGCACAATAAACAACATTTAATTTACATTAATAAAGAAACTAGCAAGCAAGAATTCTACAATTGGCAGCAAACAAAAGAAGAGGTTTTATCTTTATCAAATATATTATTTGATCAAAAAGTTCAAAAAGGAGATAGGGTGATGCTAGTTTCTGAAAATAGACCGGAATGGTTAATTTCAGATATCTCTATAATGACTAATGGCGCAATTACAGTGCCAAATTACACCACGTACTCAGCCAAGGATTTTGAATATGTCATTCAGGATTGTAAACCTGTCGGTTTAATTGTTTCAAATGAAAATATATTGAATAAAATTATTTCTGCTGCAAATAATCTTGGATATGCTTTTAATTTTATTATTCATTTAGATAAATTAGATAAAGATTATTCAGGTCACAATTTAATTTCATATGCTAAAGACATTAAGTTGAATTCAAAAAATGCTAGTTTTTTTTTTAATAAAGAAATTTTGCATAGGAAAGATCCTGCTTGTATTATTTATACGTCTGGCACCGAAGGAAATCCAAAAGGAGTTATCCTAAGCCACGGAGGAATTTTAAGTAATTGTGATAGTGCTTTGGATCTATTGAAAGACATAAAAATAAAAAATCACACCTTTCTGACATGGCTACCGTTATCTCATTCTTACGAACATACTGCTCAGTTTGTTCAAATAGCTATTCAAGCAAAGGTATTTTACGCAGAAAGTTTAGAAAAACTACTATCAAATTTAAAAACAGCAAGCCCAACTATTATGACAGCAGTTCCAAGATTTTATAATAATTTTTATAATAAAAT
>ERZ887849.397-NODE-397-length-47240-cov-115.652262_pt1 | contig 47240 bp, 54 predicted proteins | sample MGYA00521267_ERZ887849 | MGnify/ENA primary metagenome ERZ887849 (study PRJEB32303, sample SAMEA104408601) | aquatic metagenome | biome: Brackish water; feature: Pelagic; material: water | place: Baltic Sea | collected 2014-06-06T16:11:00 | depth 2,863 m ... | reverse complement strand
TCACTCCAGAGGTTGCCCATCTCGGGCAGGGTGTAACGCTCGATCAAGGCCGCGTCTGGCTCACGTCCAGACCAATGTATGGGTGCGCCCCTTAGGCAGCCGTCGTTAGGCGCTGGTGCTCCACCTCCCAATGCACCTGCTGGCCCCAGGCCTGCTGCCGCACCCAGCAGCGACCGCCGCGGCACTGGATCAGCTGGAAGGGGGGTAGGTCGGAGGGTTGATTGCGCAGTTTGACGAAGCTGCCGGGATAGAGCAGTTCCAGCACATTGGCTGCAGCATTTGCGGTCCGGATTGGGGTGGCCATCGGTGCCGGCTCAACTTCTGGGCGCCATCCTCTGCCGGGTTTTGGTGCGGAGGCAGAGATGCTTGGAATCTGTTCCGTTTGCGTTGTGGTTTGATCACAAAACGTGGAGCGCCATGGCCCGCAAGCAACGACTGGATTTGGAGCTCGTGGCCCGCGGCCTGGCGGCTAGCCGTCAGCAGGCCCAGCAGTTGATTAGGGCCGGGCGGGTGCGCCATGGCGACAAAGTGCTCGATAAACCAGGCACCGAGGTGCTGCCGGAGGCGGAGCTGCTGGTGCAGCAGCTTCCCCGCTACGTATCAAGGGGTGGCGAAAAGCTGGTGCGGGCCCTGGAGGCCTTCCCCATCGCCGTGCAGGGGCGCGTTTGCCTTGATGGCGGCATCTCCACTGGCGGCTTCAGCGATTGTCTGCTTCAGCACGGGGCCTGCCGCATTTACGGAATTGATGTGGGCTACGGCCAGACGGCCTGGAGCCTGCGCAGTGATCCTCGGGTAGTGCTCAAGGAGCGCACCAACCTGCGTCACCTCACCCCGGCCGAGCTCTATGGGCCCGAGGACCCCTGGCCCGATCTAGCGGTGGCCGATGTGTCGTTCATTGCCCTGGCCTTGGTGCTGCCGGCGCTGCTGGCGCTGCTGCAACCCCAAGCACCCGTGGATCTGCTGCTGCTGGTTAAACCCCAGTTTGAGGTGGGCAAGGGCCGGGTCGGTAAGGGCGGGGTGGTGCGTGATCCGCATGCCCACTGCGATGCCATCGAAGGGGTGATCACCGCGGCCACTGGCTTGGGATTGGTGGCCTGCGGCCTGGTGGCCTCACCGATCACCGGCCCTGCCGGCAACCACGAATACCTGCTCTGGCTGCGGCGCTCCGATTGCGATGGCCAGGTCGGAATGGCTGATGGGGCAGGGGATGCTTTTGAGCCTGTTGAACAGCTTGTTGAACCAGCCCAAAGCGACCCAAAACTCCGCCCTGCGCCAATCAGCCCTGCGCCAATCAGCCCAGAGCAAATAAAAACCCTGGTAGCCAGCACGCTGACCCCCAGGGAATAAAAATCAAAAGGGGAGCTGGCGCTCAGATGGCGCCGCTGTCCCGATCACCGGTGCGGATTCGAATCACCGAATCAATCGTGCTCACGAAGATCTTGCCGTCGCCGATTTCGCCGGTGCGGGCAGCGTCTTGAACGGCGCTCACCACGGTGTCCACCTTGTCGTCATCGACAACGATCTCAAGTTTGAGCTTCTGGAGGAATTCGACGGTGAATTCAGAGCCGCGGTAGCGCTCCACCTGGCCCTTTTGACGGCCAAAACCCCGCACTTCGCTCACGGTCATGCCCACGATCCCCGCATTGACCAGGGCGACCTTGACGTCCTCGAGCTTGAAGGGACGAATGATGGCCTCAATTTTTTTCATAGGAACAGCTCGGGCTAAGTAGGAAGTCTCTCAGGAAATCCCTGCCGATGGTAGGGAGTAGTGCCATTAGGCCCGAGCTTTGTGGGGGTCGTCGTAGCGGTTGCTACCGGCCAGGGCAGCCGTTGGCTGCGGCCACTTTCCTTAAGATCGCCTAGTGGCACTGGCCCTTTCCCTTTCCTTGCTCCGATGTCTTCCAGCCCAGCTTCTGCCAGCGCGTCCTCCCTCACCCAGACGCCTATGTATGGCGAGCGTGCCATCGCTGAAGCGGAGTTGATCTGTTTTGACAATCCCAGGCCTGGCCGTGCCTACGAGATTTCGATCGAGCTGCCGGAGTTCACCTGTAAGTGCCCCTTTTCCGGCTACCCCGATTTTGCGGTGTTGCGCCTGATCTACCAGCCCGGCCCCCGGGTGGTGGAGCTCAAGGCGATCAAGCTCTACGTAAACAGCTACCGCGACCGCTCCATTTCCCATGAAGAGGTGACCAATCGCATCTTGGATGATCTGGTTGCCGCCACCGATCCCCAGTGGATGCAGCTGGAGGCTGATTTTCACCCCCGCGGCAACGTTCACACCGTGGTGCGCGCCAGCCACGGCATGCGGCTGGCTTGTTAAAGCTGGGCGAGCATCTGGGGCAGCTCGGCAGCGAAGCCGGTGAGATTGCGGTTGCAGAGTCCGGCCACATGCAGCTGGCCCGCTTGGCCGGCTGGCTGCTCGGCGATGGCCCAAAGCTGACGCGTAGCAAGCAAGCTGAGCCCACCGCCGGCTAGGGCGATCGCAAATCCTGCGTACACCAAAGGCACGCCCGGATCCCGCTTCAGCAGGATGCCACTGGCGGGCAGCACGCTTTCAACCCGTATCGGCAGCCCCTTCACCTCCACCGCTGGGCCGCCTGGAGCTAGGCGAGCTAGGGAGATTCCGTCGGCGCCGTAGATCTCCACAGGCCCTTGTTCGCTGCCCAGGCTGAGCAGCACCGGCTCGCTGCCATCGGGACGGGTGGGCAGCACGATGCCCCAAATCTGTTCGCCTAGCTGAGGAAAGCTCTGCAGCGGTAGCTCCAGCAGGGGGCTTTTGCCCAGTTGCAGGCTGATGGTGGCCAGGGCCCAGTCGGCTTGATAAAGGGTGACCCCCTGGAAGCGCAGCGGATGGTTGACGCTGATCTCGGCCTGCTTCAGCAGGCTGCCGCCGCTGCCATCGCCCTCCAAGATGCGCAACTGGGAGGTGAATTGCTCAGGTCGCCCGGCGGGATCGCGCTGGATTGAAAAGTGGTCGAGGGCGAGGGTGAGTTGGCTGCTGCCCCGGCTGTCCATCAGCTCCAGGCTGCGGCCGGGGGCCAGGTATTGCTCAGCCCGTTGCCCCCCAAGTGCCCCCCATGCGGCCCCGAGCATCAGCACCACCATGCCGGCGTGCACCAGCAGGGGCCCGACTCGGCCCAGCAGCCCCTTGCGGGCGGCAAGGCGGTCGTCGTGGCGCTGAACTTGCCAGCCCTGGCGCTGTAGTAGTCCGGCCAGTTGATCGAGGCTTGCCTTGGGGGTATCGGTGCTGAGGGTTTCGGCCACGCTCAGCTTGCTGAGCTGGCGGGGGGAGCTGTAGTCGATCCAGCGCAGGGCGGCCTGCAGGGCGGGCCACTGGCGGCGCCAGCTGCACAGCAGCAGGGCTAGGGCCAGCCAGGCCAGCAGCCCCAGGAACCAGCCGCTGGAATACACATGGTCGAGCTGCAGGGCCAGCACCCCATCAGCGTTCAGCAGTCCAAGCCAGGGCTGGGGGTCGTAGAGCCGGTGGTAGAGCTCGGCTGGTTCCCGCTGGGGGATGGCCGTGCCGACGCCACTGGTGCTGGCAATCACCAGCAGCAGCACGATCGCCACCCGCAGATCGGAGATCCAGCCCACAAGCCGCAGCAAGGCTTTCATCGCCAGTTGGCCACCAGGGTGAGGGCGCCGGTGGTCACCAGCACCACGCCGCTGATCGGGGGAACCCATTGGCCCAGCCGCCTCAGGCTCAGCAAGCCCGGCAGGCTGGCGGCCGCCGTGCCGGCCAGCAGCAGCGGCACCACCTGACCGGCTCCAAAGCTGGTGAGCAGCAACATGCCCACCAGTGGCTTGCCGTTTTGGGCCATCCAGGCAAGCAGCACCGCCAGCACAGGGGTGGTGCAGGGTGTGGCGGCCAGACCAAAAGCTAGGCCTGCGGCTATCGGAGCCAGGGGTGCCGGCACCCGGCGACGCCAGATTTCAGGATCGGGTCCGGCGGGCAGGGGCAGCTTCAGCAGGCCCAGCAGGTTTAGGCCCATCAGCAGGGCAAGCACAGCCACCACCGTGGGAATCAGCCCGGGGATTTGGCCGTAGATCCGGCCCAGTAGGCCGCTAACCAGGCCCAGCAGCACCAGGGAGGCCACGATGCCGGCAGCAAAGCTGAGGCTGCGCTGCCAGGGAGCCTGGCTGGGCTTAACGCCGGGCGTGCCGCCAAAGCCAGCCAGATAGGCAAGGGTGACCGGCAAAAGCGACAGGGAGCAGGGCCCCAGGCTCGTGAGCAGGCCGCCAGCAAAAACCACCCCAACGGTGGTGGGGGTGGGGCTGGCCAGGGAGTGCTGCAGTAGCGCCTCGCTGCTGCGGGCCCAATCGGCCAGTTGGGGCCCAAAACTGATCATCTAATCAGCCTATCGGGCAGCTGCGGTGCGCCGGCGCCGGGGGGTAGGGGCAAGACCACCTGCCTCCAGCGAGCAGCGGATCAATAGGCCGCAAACAAGCAGGCTGGCCATCAAGGAGTTGCCGCCGTAGCTGATCAGGGGCAGTGGCAGGCCGGTGGTGGGCATGGCACCGCTGGCTACGGCGATATTGAGGATGGATTGGCCCACCAGCAAGGTGGTGCAGCCGATGGCGATCAGGCGCTGCTGGTTGCTGCGGCAGCTGAGGGCAACCCTCAGGCCCACAAAGCCAAACAGCAGCAAAAACAGCAGCAGCACCAGCGAGCCCACGAAGCCAAATTCCTCAGCAAAAACTGCAAAAATAAAATCCGTGCTCTGGATCGGCAGGTATTGCAGCTTCTGGGTGGAAAGGCCAAACCCCTCGCCTAGGAAGCCTCCTGAGCCGATCGCCATCAAGCTCTGCACCAGTTGGTAGCCGTCCCCCTGGGCATCTCGCCAGGGATCCAGGAAGGACACAACCCGCAAACGCTGGTATTCGTTAAGCATGATGCTGGCGCTGCCAAGCAGCCCTCCCGCTCCGGCTGCCCCGAGCAGCATGGGCAGGGAAAGGCCCCCAGCCAGGGCCATCAGCCAGAGCAGCAGCCCCGATAGGGCGGCGGTGCTGAGGTTTGGTTGCTTGAGGATCAGCAGGATCAGGGCCCCAAATGCCCCTAGCCAGAGCAGTTTCTGGTCGTTGCCGATGCGCTTCCAGTGGGCAAAAAGGGCAGCGCCCTGCAACACCACAAAAGGCTTGACCAATTCCGATGGCTGCAGCTGTACCGGTCCAAGCACCAGCCAGCGACTGGCGCCGTTGACAGTGCTGCCCATCACCAGGGTGGCTGCGACCAGAGCTATGCCAACCCACAACCCCAGGGGAGCTAGGTGCAACCAGCGCCGCAGGCTGGTGCGCAGGCCGAGCCAGAGCAGTCCCCAGCTGGCAACCATCCAAATCAACTGGCGCTTTAGATAAAAGGCGCCGTCACCCATCTCCCGTTCAGCTACCCACCAACTGGCGGAGGTGAGCACCAGTAGTCCGATCAGGCTCCAGAGCGCCACCATGCCCAGAAGCAATCTGGCCTCTGCTGGCCACTGGGACCAGGGCAACGGCAGCAGGGCCCCAGCCTTCGGAGAACCGCTAACTGCGTCGCGGTGGGGGTTGTGAGTTGCGGTGCGGGCCAAGGCTGAAATTGGGGAGTGGCAGAGGTGGGGCCATCGTCAACCCATTGAGCCGTGAGTGGGGGGGTGTTGTCGACCCCTGCCAACCAGAGTCAAACAATAAAAAAGCCCGGCATCTGCCGAGCTTGGGGAGAAACGAGAGGTACTGAATATCAGTTGCCGACGTTCTGTTGGCGACGCCCAGCGGCTAGTTCCACTTTGAGGATCTTGCCGCCCTGTTTCATGATCCGCTGCTGCTCAGCGAACCAGCTGTCGTAGGGCACCCATTTGGTGAAATAGGTGTTTTGAAGCTCACGCTGGGAGCGGCTCTTTTCCGGGCAAGGAATGCAAGCCGTGATCTTGAACAGACGCATGGAGATGATCCTCGGGTGTGCCGATGGCAGGGATCAGTTGCCCAGGCCGGAGCAGATGTAGTCGAAATAGACAGCCATTTCACGGCCGGCATCAGGACCCACCAAGGCAGCGGTGGTTTCCTTCATGGCCTGGATGGATTGCACGGTTGCACCAATGGGTACACCCAGGGAGTTGTAGGTCTCCTTGAGACCATTCAAGACCCGCTCATCGAGGATGGAGGTGTCGCCAGCCAGCATGGCGTAGGTGGCGTAGCGCAGGTAGTAATCCAGATCGCGGATGCAGGCTGCATAGCGACGGGTGGTGTACATGTTGCCGCCCGGACGGGTGATATCCGAATACAGCAGCGACTTGGCTACGGCCTCTCTGATGATGGCCGAACCATTGGCGCTGATGGTGGCAGCGGCGCGGACGCGCAGTTCACCACTGGTGAAGTACTGCTCCAGGCGGCCCATGGCGGAGTCGTCTAGGTACAGGCCCTGAACGTCGGCCTGATTAATGACGTTTGTGATCGCGTCTTGCATGAATCCAGCTGTGGTGGCGGGGAGTAGTAAAAGAACGCTGCCTCAGGAGAGGGCGCCAATGACGTAGTCGAAGTAGAAACCGGCTTCTTCAGCGTCAGAGCCGGTGAGTAGGCCCATGGCGGCGTTCTTCATTTCCCGCACGGACTCAGCCATGGCATCGAGGGGAGTGCCGAGGGAGCGATACATCTCCTTGGCTCCGATGATGCCAACCTCTTCAATGGGGGTCACATCGCCGGCGATGATCCCGTAGGTCACCAAGCGCAGGTAGTAGTCCATGTCGCGAAGACACGAAGCGGTCATCTCCTCGCCGTAGGCGTTGCCGCCGGGGGAAATCACGTCGGGACGCCGCTGGAAAAGGGCGCCACCAGCGGTCTTGACGATGCGCTCGCGGCTTTCTCCGAGAACCTGGGCGACGCGAATACGACGTTGACCAGCGCCCACGAAGGACTTGATCTGGTCGAGTTCGCCAGGGCTGAGATAGCGGGCTTCCGCGTCCGCGTTGATGATCGAGTTGGAGACGATGCTCATGCAGTTCTGCCTCGAAACAAGCGGCCGCCTTGACGGAGACCGATATCCGGTGGGTAAGGGAAAGGATCGACTTGCGCCGATCGCCAAATCATTCTGCGGCAAAGCCCCTCATTGCTCCCGTGGTGGTAACAGTTCTTCATGGCGTTTGTGTTCGGAAAACCCGTTGCGGCGCAATGGCTTTGGGCGATATTGTTAATAGCGGCTTGGCGCAGCAATTATTCATAATTTTGCTTCGCTAATCGCTCCACTTGTTTCGGCTTGCGGCTCAACTTTTGCGACAATTGTTATTTTGATCATAAAAAACCCCCGAAGTGTCTCCGGGAGGCTCGAAGTCGCTGAAGCAGTGCGCAGGCGCAGGGTTGGCATGCGGTTGAGGCGTTGCTGGACTTAGGGGGCTACTTCCAGCGGCGAGTCGGTGCAGGTGCTTGGCGGATGCTTCCCGGCCCCGCGATGAAGTTGTCTTGGGGCTGAGCAGCCTTCATGGTTTCGCCCCCTACGGTCTGGGCTGTCCAGCTCCCCACGACCATCTGCGGACGCGCCGACAGATTTCGATTGGTTATATCCCCGGTAGTGCGTATGGTCTGATCAACGGGCACATTTGGACGTTTGTCCTGGGCAAATTCATTGGCATAGGCAGATGCGTCGAAGGGGCGGTTTAGGCCGGGCACCTTACGCGCATTTCGATCATTAGCAGTGACAAAACGCTCGTATGGGACTGTGTCTTCGCCGTAAGTTTCGTTGTATTCGCTGCTGTTAAGAATGCCATCGACTACCCCATAGAAGCCAGTGCGGGCTGCGGTATCGAAGTAGGCATCGATTTCCCATCTCCCGAAGGTTGGGCGACCTAGCAACCGGCGATGCATCACCTCGATGGCCTTGGTGATGTAAAGGCCGGTCCAATAACGGCGGCGGAAGGCCTTGGAACGGGCTACCTGGCGGATGAACTCCCGCAGGCTGATATCGCCGTTCTCGAGCTTGATTTCCTCAACTTTATTGCGCTCTCCGGCATAGCCAGCAGTGCCTAAAACTTGCACATAGACCGCATTAATAACTGCCTGGGTGCTGGCTTCAGTGCCACGGATGCTGGGTTGGCCGCCACGGCGGGGCACGGAGCTGCCGCCGGTAGCAATCTGCTGGAGGCGTACGACCTTGGGGCCCACTCGGCGAGGAGTGGCCTTGCGGAACTGGACGCTGTCCATCTGGCCAGGCTGGGCCAGGCCATTGCCGATCAGGATGCGGCGGCTGTCGTAGCCGTAGGGCGCTGGCCGGGTTGCCACTGAGGCGGTGCCAGAAGGGAAAATCGCGCCGTAGTTGAGGGCCAGGGGGTCGTTGCCGCCGCCGTAGACGTGCTGATCGGCGAAGGGTTGGCGATAGGAGGCGTAGAGGGTGACGTATTGGGGTGCGCCTTCAAAGGGAGCGCTGAAGCGGAATAGTTTGCGATTTGATCCCCAGCCGGCACTCTCCTGGGCTTCTTCACCGAGATCCCTCAGGTAGGGCACGGTTTCTTCGCCGAACACCCGCGCGTATTCCAGGGTGTTGATTAGGGAATCCACTAGGCCATTCAGGCCTTGGACGCTGACGATGTCGAAATAGCGGGTGAATTCCTCGCGGGAGCTGATGCCTCGACCGAGGAAGTGGCGGAAGGCCAGCTCAACCGCCCGGCTATTGGAGAAGCGGCCGAAAAACTGCTGGCGGTATTCCTTGCTGTGGCCGAGGGAGCGAATGAATTCCCGCATCGACAGCTGGCCCTGGCGCACCTGGGTGGCCTCAACCGGGCAGGGCGTCTGGCTGTAGGCCTTGGCGATGTCCCGTTCGAAAACCTGTCGGTAGGCGGCCCGAATAACTTCGGCCTTTTGGGCACCACTTAGGCGCGGCCGCATGATGAAGCGCTGCTTGCCGTCTGCGGCTAGGGCATAAATGGCAGGCAGCTGCAGGCCCTGACTTTCAGGGGTGCCGAGGCGCTGCCGGGTGCTTGGTGTGGCCACCTGCAGTTCGGCGAGCAGCACGTTGAAGTACTGAATAACCAGCTGGCGGGCCTGGGGATTGTCTTTGCACAGGCCGGCGGCTGCAGCGCGCATTTCCTGCAGAGCCACATTGGTGGCCGCCAGGGAGCAGGCCTTCTCCAATAGATCGCGCAGGCCGCGGGTGTTTACGGCCAGGATGCTGGGGTCTCCTGCCACCAGGGCGTAGCCCACATAGCGGAGGAACCAGCCCATGTCGCGCAGCGACTTGCGCATCCGATCGGTGCCGTAACGGCCTATTGCGATCGGGCTGAAGCCGGTGGGCAGCACAACCCTCACGTCGGCGTCGCCACCTGAGCTTTCAAGTAAGCGAGTGATCAGGTTGCCGCCGGAGTCGCCGGTGCCCTGGGCGAAGGTCTGCACCGAGCGCTGGAAGGCGGCCTGGTCAGCGGCCAGAGGGGTGGCGTCGCTGGCTCCACCGCCGACGACGCTCAAGGGAGCATCTAGGTAGGAGAGGGGCGTGCCGCCGGAGAAGATCCGGTTGGCCGCCTTGGCCACGATGAAATCAGCGTTTTCTGAGATGCGGCGTGCAGCTTCTAAGCGCTGCTGGCCACTCTGGAAAAACGCCACCAGGGTTTCAAGCTCGCCGCCGTCGGGGAAGCGATCCTGTTGCTCCGCCTGACGGACGCTGGAGAGCGGCAGGGTGTCGTAGCGCTGGGGTGAAACCCTGGTGCTGCCGCTGCTGGCGGTCACGGTCATTGACGAGAGCGAACCGGGCTGGGCCACGTTACGGCGGGCCCTCGGGCCCTTTGCCTAGCCATGAACAAATGTTTGCAGCTTCGCTGGCTTGCTGATGCCAATTGCTCCTTTCTTGTGGCCGCTGGACGTGAAAAGCTCAGCCTGTTGCCGCTGATCCGTCCTTGCCCGCCAGTGATGCCGCCACGCCGATGGTGAGCGCCTTTTACGACCGTTTCCCCTACCCGGGAGACCCCCTCCAGGACGGCCCGCCCCCCGGATACAACTGGCGCTGGTGCGTCGATAGCGCCTGGGCGGCTGCTACTGGAGCCCTGCCACCGCGCCCCGACTCAGGTGAACGGCCTTGGCGGATTCTCGACGCTGGCTGCGGGACCGGCGTCAGCACCGATTACCTCTGCCACCTCAATCCAGGTGCTGCGGTGATGGCAGTGGATATCAGCGCCGGAGCCCTTGAGGTGGCACGGGAGCGCATCCGTCGTTCAGGTGCGGCAAAAGCGGTGCGCGAGTTGCGTATCGAACAGCGCAGCCTGCTGGATCTGGCTGGCGAGGGACCCTTCGACTACATCAATTCCGTTGGCGTTCTGCACCACCTGCGCGAGCCAGAGGCTGGCTTGCAGGCATTGGCTGGCTTGCTGCGGCCGGGCGGGCTACTGCATCTTTTTTTGTATGCGGATGGCGGCCGCTGGGAAATTCACCGCACCCAGCGGGCCCTGGCAAGGCTGGCCGTCGGTTCAGGGGAGGAGGGGCTACGGCTGGGTCGCCAGCTCCTAGCCGAGTTGCCTGAGGGAAACCGGCTGCGACAGCATCACGAGCGGCGCTGGATCGTCGACACGGCAGCCGATGCCAATTTTGCGGATATGTATCTGCACCCCCAAGAGACCAGCTACAACCTCGAGCGTCTGCTGGCTTTTGTCGCCTCAGCCGGTTTGGAGTTTGCCGGGTTTTCCAATCCGGAGGTGTGGTCGCCCGCGCGCTTGCTTAGTGGTGAGCTGCTGGAGCGGGCCCAGGGCCTCAGTCAGCTTGAGCAGTGGAGTTTGGTGGAGGAGCTTGATCCCGATATCAGCCATTTCGAATTTTTTCTCAGCCATGGGGCGGTGAGGAAACCCGATTGGGGCGACGACGAAGTTCTGCTGGCAGCGCGGGGTGAAACCAACCGCTGCCTTTGGGGTTGGCCAGCCACCCGCTTGATGGGGCCAGACCTAACGCCCCTTGACGTCAGCGAGGCGGGCCTCAATTTGATGGCTGCCCTTGAGAGCGCACCGGGTGTGGCGATCGGCCAGCTGCCTTTGGATTGGCCTGCAGCGCAACGGATTGCCGTGGCCCGCCAACTGCTGAATCAGAGGGTTTTGCTGCCGGTGCTCTGAGGGGGCGGGGATCAGCACCGTGATAGATTCCGCGCGCCTTTTCAGGGATTTGAGCGCGCTTGTCGGTATCCCTCCCCTGCCCCCTACTTCCCGACTCTGAGCCCACCGTTTCGACGGCAGTTCAGGCTGGTGAAGTGGTCGAGCAGCTGGATGATGCCACCGGTGCATCAACCCTGCCAGCGCTAACCGCCGATGTCAGCAATGGCATGGATGGTTATTTCCGGCTCCAACGCCGGCTTTTGCTAGCAACCTTGCTGCTTTCGGCAGTGGCGGTGGCTGGAACAGCCGTTTTGGGCTCCATCTCCACGGCTTCTAGCCTGTTGGTGGGTGCTTTAGCTGGCCTTCTTTACCTGTGGCTGCTCAGCCGCAGTGTCACCAAGCTGGGAGAAAATGCCCGGCGGGTTAGCAAGGTTCAGCTGCTGGTCCCGGTCGTCCTGGTGCTGATCGCAGCCCGGATCCCCCAACTTTCGATCCTGCCGGCTCTTTTGGGCTTTCTGCTCTACAAGCCGGCCGTGATCCTTCAGGCAGTCTTCGACACCTGATCCCGTTTCCGTTCCGTCGCCCTGGCGACCCCGAACTCCCCTTCGCTGGCTCCGATGCCTCTCCTTCTCCCCTTTGCTGAACTGGAGGTTGGTAAACACCTCTACTGGCAACTTGGCAACCTCAAGATTCACGGCCAGGTCTTCCTGAGCTCCTGGGTCGTTATCGGTGCCTTGCTCGCCCTTGTAGTGGTTGGTACCCGCAAGCTGGAGCGTGATCCCCGCGGCACCCAGAACCTGCTGGAGTTCGTCTGGGATTACATCCGCGATCTCTCCCGTGAACAGATTGGTGAGAAGGCTTACCGAGATTGGATGCCCTTCATCGGCACCCTGTTCCTGTTCATCTTTGTGAGTAACTGGGGCGGAGCTCTGGTGCCTTGGAAGCTGATCCACCTGCCTAGTGGCGAGCTTGGTGCACCAACGGCTGATATCAACACAACCATTGCCTTGGCTTTGTTGGTATCTCTTGCCTACTTCTATGCCGGCTTGAGCCGCAAGGGACTGAGGTACTTCGAGTACTACGTGGAGCCGACACCGATCATGCTTCCATTCAAGATCGTTGAAGATTTCACCAAGCCTCTTTCCCTTTCCTTCCGTCTTTTTGGCAACATCTTGGCGGATGAACTGGTGGTTGCTGTTCTGGCATTTCTAGTGCCCTTGATTGTGCCCCTGCCTGCAATGTTCCTGGGTCTTTTCACCAGTGCTATTCAGGCTCTGATTTTTGCCACCCTCGCTGCCTACTACATCGGTGAGGCAGTGCACGAAGAGCACCACTAGTAGCTCTTCGCTGGCAGCTCCGCTCCGGCGGTCTGCTAAATCTCCCTCGCGCAGGTCCGGAGGCATTCCGGGCCCATCCTTGAAAGGATGTCCTCAGCGCAGGGTTTTAATCCCGGTCCATAACGCGCCACAACCGCGACCCCAATCCCCCACTCCACCATGGATTCCATCACCTCCGCTGCGTCTGTTCTGGCCGCTGGTCTGGCTGTAGGCCTCGGTGCCATCGGCCCCGGCATCGGTCAGGGCACCGCAGCTGGCGGCGCCGTTGAAGGCATTGCACGTCAGCCTGAAGCCGAAGGCAAGATTCGCGGCACCTTGCTGCTGTCCCTGGCCTTCATGGAAGCGCTCACCATCTACGGCCTTGTGGTCGCCCTGGTGCTGTTGTTTGCCAACCCCTTCGCTGGTTGAGCCTTGTTGTGAGTGGAAGGAGGGCGGGGGCTTGTTGCTCCTGCTCTTCCAGGCTCACAAACCTCAATCCCGACCGATCGTTCCAGCGCCCTCGCCCCAATGACCAGCTGGCTTCTGCTCGCCGAAGCAGGTGTCCCTGAGGGAGGTCTTTTTGACCTCGATGCCACCCTGCCGCTGATGGCGGTTCAGGTTGTTCTCCTCACTTTCATTCTGAATTCGCTGTTCTTCCGCCCCGTTGGCCGGGCTGTGGAGGAGCGTGAGAGCTTTATCTCCACTAGCCGCGCCGACGCCAAGCAGAAGCTGGCTCAAGCCGAGCGGCTGGAAGCCGATCTCAAGGAACAGCTCAAGGACGCGCGTCAGCAGTCCCAAAAGCTGATCCTCGAGGCCGAGCAGGAGATGGATCGTCTTTACCGCGACGCCCTTGCCGCGGCTACGGCCGATGCCAATGCTTCCCGGGAGCAGGCCCGCCGTGAGATTGATTCTCAGCGAGATCAGGCCATGGCCCGGCTTAATAAGGACGCCGACAAGCTCGGTGATCTGATCGTGACCCGCTTGCTGGCAGCCTCATGACTTTCCTGCTCCCCTCCTTGCTTGCAAGTCACGGCGGATTTGGTTTCAACCTCAATCCGTTTGAGACCAACATCATCAACTTGGCGATTGTTATCGCCGGCCTTTGGAAGTTTTTGCCAGGTTTCCTCGGCAGCATCCTGGAGCGCCGACGTGCCGCCATCCTCAGCGATCTGCAAGATGCTGAGCAGCGTCTTCTCGCCGCAACGTCTTCGTTAGCCCAAGCTCAGCAGGATTTGTCGGCTGCGCAACAAAAGGCTGAGCAGATTCGCGCTGATGGTTTGGCCCGGGCCCAATCTTTGCGCCTGGAAAGCGAAAAGCGCACGATCAACGAAATGGCCCGCCTTAAGCAGGGAGCCATGGCCGACTTGAATGCCGAAGCAGCCCGCGTCACCGACCAGTTACGCCGCGAAGCCGCCAATCGGGCTATTGCCCAAGCACTTGCCACCCTTCCCGGCAAGCTCAATGCAGATGCCCAGGCCCGACTGATCGATCAGTCCATTTCAACCCTGGGTAAAGCCTGATGCCACTCCTCAACTCGATTGCAACTCCCTACGCCGAAGCGTTGCTGCAGGTAGCTGAATCTCGTAAGGAGACTGACGCTGTTGCCGAACAGGCAAAAGCCCTTCTGGCCGTATTGAGTTCGAGCCCCGAGCTCAAAGCTGCTCTGGCCTCGCCCGTGCTTGAACCCGAAGCCAAGAAGGCTGCTTTGGCAAAGCTTTTCGACGATCAGGTCACCCCTGCGGTGCAAAACCTGCTCAAGCTCTTGGCCGATCGCCAGCGCCTGCCCATGATGGAGGCTGTTTTGATGCGTTTCCTGGAGCTTTATCGGGAGCTGCGCAACATCACTTTGGCCAAGGTGACATCTGCTGCTGCCCTTAGCGAGGAGCAGCAGGCTGAGCTCAACCGCAAGGTTCAAGAGATTGCAGGCTCTAAATCAGTGGAGTTCGACCTCGTGGTTGACCCCTCCTTGATAGGAGGCTTCATCGTCAGCATGGGCTCCCAAGTCATTGACGCCAGCCTTTCTGGCCAGGTGCGCCGCCTTGGACTGGCGCTGGCCCAGGTGAGCTAGCTCCTCTGCCTGCCCAAGCTTCCGGAACCCTTATTGCTCCGGTAGCCCTCTCCCCGCTTCCCCGTCTTCCCCTCCATCAGCCCCCCTGTGGGGACTTCCTCCCATGGTTTCCATCCGCCCCGACGAGATCAGCGCCATCCTCAAGCAGCAGATTGAGGACTACGACAAGTCGGTTTCGGTTAGCAACGTTGGCACCGTGCTGCAGATCGGCGATGGCATCGCCCGGGTCTATGGCCTGCAGCAGGTGATGGCCGGTGAACTGGTGCAGTTCGAGGACGGCACCGAAGGCATCGCCCTCAACCTCGAAGACGACAACGTCGGCGTGGTGTTGATGGGCGAAGGTCGCGGTATCCAGGAGGGCAGCACCGTCAAGGCAACCGGCAAGATCGCCGCCGTGCCCGTTGGCGACGCCATGCTCGGCCGGGTTGTGAATTCGCTGGGCCAGCCCATCGACGGCAAGGGTGACATCGCCACCACCGAAACTCGCCTGATCGAATCGATGGCGCCTGGCATCATCCAGCGCAAGTCGGTGCACGAGCCCATGCAAACGGGCATCACCGCCATCGACGCCATGATTCCGATCGGCCGGGGCCAGCGCGAGCTGATTATTGGCGACCGTCAGACGGGCAAAACCGCTATCGCCATCGACACGATCATTAACCAGAAGGGCGAAGACGTCGTCTGCGTTTATGTGGCCATTGGTCAGAAGGCCGCATCCGTAGCCAACGTGGTTGAAGTGTTGCGGGAGAAGGGAGCCCTCGATTACACCATCGTGGTAGCTGCTAGTGCTTCCGAAGCTGCAGCCCTTCAATACCTGGCTCCCTACACCGGTGCGGCGCTGGCCGAATCGTTCATGTACAAGGGCAAGGCCACCTTGGTGATTTACGACGACCTCACCAAGCAGGCCCAGGCCTATCGCCAGATGTCCCTGCTGCTGCGTCGCCCCCCCGGTCGTGAGGCCTACCCCGGCGACGTCTTCTATTGCCACAGCCGTTTGCTTGAGCGTGCCGCCAAGCTCAGCGATGCCATGGGCAAGGGCTCGATGACCGCCCTGCCGATCATCGAAACCCAGGCCGGTGACGTATCTGCCTACATCCCCACCAACGTGATCTCGATCACCGATGGCCAGGTGTTCCTGAGTTCCGACCTGTTCAACTCCGGTCTACGCCCCGCCATCAACGTTGGTATTTCCGTAAGTCGGGTGGGCGGTGCTGCCCAGACCAAGGCGATTAAGAAGATTGCCGGCACCTTGAAGCTCGAGCTGGCCCAGTTCGATGAACTGGCTGCCTTCTCCCAGTTCGCCTCCGACCTCGATGCTGCAACTCAGCAGCAGCTCGGCAGGGGTAAGCGCCTGCGCGAGATTCTCAAGCAGCCCCAGTTCAGCCCCCTAATTCTGGCGGAGCAGGTGGCTGTGGTTTATGCCGGTGTCAAGGGCCTGATCGACGAAGTTCCTGTGGAGTCTGTGGTGCAGTTCTGCCGCGAGCTGCGCGAATACCTCAAGAGCAACAAGGCCGAGTTCATCTCCAAGGTGCAGACCGAGAAGCAGCTCAGCGACGAAGCTGAAGCCATGCTCAAGGATGCCATCAACGAGGTGAAGTCGACCATGCTCGCCTCCGTTTGAGGAGGGGCATAACTAATGGCAAACCTCAAAGATATCCGCGACCGGATTGGTTCGGTCAAGAACACTCGCAAGATCACTGAGGCCATGCGCCTGGTGGCAGCCGCCAAGGTGCGCCGCGCCCAGGAGCAGGTGCTGCGCAGCCGGCCTTTTGCTGACCGGCTCGCCCGCGTGCTGGAAAATCTTCAGTCACGCATGCGCTTTGAAGATGCCGACGCTCCCCTGCTCGAGCAGCGCGAGGTTGGCACCATCACCCTGCTTGCCGTTACCGGTGATCGGGGCTTGTGCGGTGGCTACAACGCCAACATCATCAAGCGCACCGAACTGCGCACTGCTGAATTGGTTGGCCAGGGCTACAAGGTGGATCTCGTATTGATCGGTCGTAAGGCGATCACCTACTTCCAGAACCGCGCTAATCAGTACACCATTCGCGCCACCTTTACCGGTCTTGATCAGGTGCCCAAGGCCAGTGAAGCGATGGGTATCGCCAACGAAGTGCTGGCGGAGTTTCTCTCCGGCAGCACCGACCGTGTCGAGATCATCTTCACCAAGTTCATCAACCTGGTGAGCTCCAAGCCCGTTATTCAGACCCTGCTGCCCCTCGATCCCCAGGGCATTGCTATCCCTGAAGACGAGATCTTCCGCCTCACTACCCGGGAAGGTCGGCTGGGAGTTGAAGTGGGCACGGCTGCCAACCTGCAGCCCAAGCTGCCCTCCGACATTGTTTTTGATCAGAGCCCTGATCAGCTGCTCAATGCCCTGCTGCCCCTATATCTGGAAAACCAGCTTCTGCGTTCTCTGCAGGAGGCCGCAGCTTCGGAGTTGGCCAGCCGGATGACGGCTATGAACAACGCCAGTGATAACGCCAAGGCTCTAGCTAAGAGCCTCACGCTCGACTACAACAAGGCTCGCCAGGCCGCCATTACCCAGGAAATTCTGGAAGTGGTTGGCGGTTCTGCCGGTATGTCCTGAGTCTGGGGGCTGGTTTGCAGATCGAGCCTCTGTTTCCGGTGGCTCTTGGCAGGGTGCAGCTGTCGCCTGATCCTCTGGACACGGCACTGCAACTTCAGGCCCTGCACGAGCTGCGGGGCCAAGCCAGCTCCAACCCAGATCCTGGTTGTGCCTGGACCGGCGACCTTAATGGTGTCTGGCAGCTGCAGCGTCAGCCTGCCTTTGCACCACTAATTGCTGTCTTGACAGGCCATGCAGAAGCTTTTCTGCAGCAATTGGGTTTCAATCTCAGCCGAGTGGCCTTGCACCTGCAGCGCTGCTGGCCCGTGCTTAGTGAGGAGGGGCAGGTGATAGGCCGCCACCACCACCCCAACGCTCACCTCAGCGCCATCTACTACTTCAACGGTGATGGCAGTGGCCGCAGTGGCTGTCTGCGCCTGTGGCCGCAGCGGCAGCTGAATGAGCTGGTGCCTGGGATGGCTGTTGGCCACGAAGGGCCGTTGGCTGCATCGCCTTGGAGCGCCCCCTGGCTGGATGTGGCTCCCCAGGCAGGGCTGCTGCTGCTGTTTCCCAGCTGCCTGGATCACGCGGTGTTGCCCAACGAGGATCCGGATGATTTGCGCTGCTCCCTCAGCATCGATTTCGCCCTAACAGCCACCTTGGCTAGGGATGGGGCCTCGCCACCGGAATACCTGGCGCCCCACCCCAGCCAGTGGCAGGAGCTTTGATCGCCGCGGCTGGCGCGGGCGGACTGGAACAATGGCTTTAGCTGCCTACTCCGGCACCCTCCTGTGACCGAAACCCAGACCTTCACAATCACCGCCGAGTTTCAAGGCATCCAACAGATCTTTCCCTGCCGCAGCGACCAAACCGTGCTGTCTGCAGCTGAGGCCGCTGGGGTTCCCTTGCCCAGTTCTTGCTGTTCAGGGGTCTGCACCACCTGTGCGGCTTTGATCAGTGAGGGCAGCGTTCAGCAGCCCGATGCCATGGGGGTCAGGGCAGACCTGCAGCTAAAGGGCTATGCCCTGCTCTGCGTTTCTTTCCCCCAATCTGACCTGCGGCTCCAGGCGGGTATGGAGGATGCCCTCTACGAAGCCCAGTTCGGTAAATACCAGAAATGAGTGCTGCGGCGCTGCGCCTGCAGCCCGTAACGCTGCAGTTCCGCCGTGCTCCAGGGCCGTTGTTGGCCCAGATCGAGGCTGCGTTGGCTCCGCACGGCCAACCGCTGCGCTGGGCGATCACCGCGGTGGAGCCTGGTCTGGCTGGATCGTGCCCATTGCTGACGCTTGAAGCGGTGGTGCTGGCATGACGGCGAGCCGGCCCCTTCCCACCTTGCTGGTGATTCCCACCGGGATTGGATGTGAGCTGGGTGGTTACGCGGGCGATGGCCTGCCTGCCGCTCGCTTGCTGGCGGCCGCGAGTGGCTGCCTGATCACCCATCCCAACGTCATGAATGGGGCCTCCTTGTACTGGAGCGATTCCCGCATCCACTACGTGGAGGGTTCGGCCCTCGACCGCTTCGCTGCTGCTGCGATCGGCCTGCGGCCGGTGCGGCGGCAGCGGCTCGGGCTGTTGCTCGACGCCGGTATCGAGGCGGAGCTGCGCTGGCGCCATCTGCAGGTTGCCGAGGGCTGCCGGGCCAGTCTGGGTTTGGAGATTGGCCCGGTGGTCACCACCGATGAACCCCTGGAGGTCAGCCTGTGTCAGGGAGCAAGCGGGGCTAGCTGGGGGCAACTAGGCCGCCCCGAGCTGCTGCTGCGCGCCGGCCAGATGCTCAAGGCTGCCGGGGCCACGGCTATTGCGGTGGTAACTCGCTTCCCCGAGGACAACTGCAGCGAGGCCCTTGCGGCCTACCGCCAGGGGTCTGGTGTGGATGCCCTGGCCGGTGCCGAGGCGGTGATCAGCCATCTGCTCAGCCGCGAGCTGGGCTTGCCATGCGCCCACGCGCCGGCCCTCAGTCCCCTGCCGCTGGATCCTGGTCTCGACCCCCGGGCGGCGGGGGAGGAATTGGGCTACACCTTTTTGGCCTGCGTGCTGGTGGGACTGAGCCGGGCGCCCGATCTGGTGCCCCTGGCACCTGGCTCAGGACCCTTGAGCGCAGTCGGAGCTGATCTGCTCCGCATCGAAGATGTGGGGGCTGTGGTGGCCCCGGCAGGAGCCCTGGGGGGGGCGGCTGTGCTGGCCTGTGCTGAGCGCGGCATCCCAGTGATCGCAGTGCACAACCCCTGCGTGCTCAACGTTTCGGCGGCGGCCCTGGGCTTGGAGGTGCTCGCTGCAGAGAGCTATGCGGCGGCGGCTGGGTTGCTGGTCGCCCTGCGCGAGGGGATTAGCCCCTCTGCTCTCGTGCGCCCTTTGCAGCGGTTGACCGCGATCAGCGCAGACAGGCCATCGGGTGCCGGGGCGTCACATCCAGGGCCCGGGCAACGCCGGGATGGCACACCGCCCCATGCACCGTGTTGAGACCGGAAAGTAGTTCGGGTCGGTCGATGACGGCTTCGACCAGGCCTCGCCCCGCCATTGCCAGGATGTAGGGCAGGGTGACACTCACCAGTGCTTCGGTGGAGGTGAAGGGCACGGCCCCGGGCATGTTGCCGACGGCGTAATGCTGCACGCCGTGGAGTGTGTGGACAGGATCGGTGTGGCTGGTTTCGCGGCTGGTGGCAATGCAGCCCCCCTGATCGATCGCCACATCCACCACCACGGAGCCTGGTTGCATCTGCCGCACCAGCGCCTCTTCCACCAGGGTGGGGGCCCGGCCACCGGCGGTGAGCACGGCTCCGATCAGCAGATCGGCACCCGGCACCAGGCGCTCGATCAGGCTGCTGCTGCTCACCAGGCTCACCAGCCGGCCGCGGCGGTGGGCCTCGAGGCTGCGCAGCCGCTCGGGCGAGCGATCCAGCAGGAATACCTCCGCATCCATGGCGGCGGCGATCCGGGCCGCATTCCAGCCCACACTGCCTGCTCCCAGCACCACCACCCGCGCCGGCCGAACCCCGGTGCAGCCCCCCATCAGGATGCCGCGACCGCCGTGGGGGCGCTCCAGCAGGTGGGCCCCCACCTGGGCTGCTAGCCGGCCGGCGATTTCGCTCATCGGCGCCAGCAAAGGCAGGCTGCCGTCTTCGAGCTGCACGGTTTCATAGGCCACGGCAGTGGTGCCAGCCTCCAGCAGGGCCCGGCCCACCTCCGGGTAGGCGGCCAGGTGCAGGTAGGTGAACAGCACCAGATCGGAGCGCAGAAAGCCGAATTCCTCGGGCTGGGGCTCCTTGACCTTCACCACCAAATGGGCGCCCCAGGCTTCTGCGGCGCTCACCAGCCGGGCCCCGGCGGCGGCGAAGGCGGCATCGCTGAAGCCAGCCCCTAAACCTGCTCCCGCCTGGATGCGCACCTCCATGCCCTGGTTCACCAGATCGGCCACCCCGTCAGGGGTGAGGGCCACGCGCTGTTCATCGCGCTTGATCTCTGCGGGCACGCCGATGCTTGCCATCGGTGCCGTCAGGCTGGCGCCGCTGGAGCTGGGGGGTGCCATGGTCGTGCTGCTGTTTGTGGTTCCAGGTTGGCTGCGGCTGGCGATTGGCGCCATGCACGATTCAGCGGCTGATTTAGAGGCTGGCGATCGGCATGCGCCAGCCGCTGCCGAAGGCCCGGCCGCCGATCTTGAGCAGGGGCGGGGCCTGGCGCCGCTTGAACTCGGCCCGGCGCAGCAGCTGCATCACCCGTTCGGCCAGCTCCGCTGGGGTGCCGCTGGCGATCAGCTGCTCCGGACTGGCCAACTCCTCGATGTAGGCCTTCAAGATTGGGTCGAGCACGGCGTAGTCGGGCAGGGAATCGCTATCGAGCTGGTCGGGGCGCAGCTCGGCGCTGGGGGGTTTTTCGCGGATCGCCTGCCCCACCAGCTCGCCCTCGCCTGGCAGACCCAGCTCACGCCGGCAGGGGCCGGCGGCGACCGAATCGAGCCAGGCGCAGAGCTCGAACACGCTGGTTTTGTAGAGGTCGCCGATCACGGCCAGGCCGCCGTTCATGTCGCCGTAGAGGGTGCAATAGCCCACGGCCAGCTCGCTTTTGTTGCCGGTGGAGAGCAGCAGCTGGCCCTGCTGGTTGGCCACAGCCATCAGCAGGGTGCCGCGGATGCGCGACTGCAGGTTTTCGGCGCTCAGGCCGCTGGGCGGGCCCTCCAGCACCGGTGTCAGGGTGGTGTCGAAGCTGGCCATCAGCGCTGCGATCTCAGCGGTGTGGCTGCCCAGGCCCAGGCGCCCAGCCAGGTCCTGGGCATCGTTTAGGGAGCCTGCCGAGCTCCAGGGGGAGGGCATCATCAGTGCCTGCACCCGCTCACCTCCCAGGGCAGCGGCGGCGATCACGGCCACCAGGGCCGAATCGATGCCGCCGCTCAGGCCGAGCAGGGCGCTGCTGAAGCCGCATTTGCGGGCGTAGTCGGCCACGCCCAGCACCAGGGCCCGAAACAACTGCTCGTTTTCAGTAGGCAAAGGTGCCACTGGCGCTGCGCCGTTGACTTCCCAGCAGCTCACCTGCTCCTTGCAACTGGCCAGCTGGCTCACCACTGCACTGCCTGCCTCGACCCCAATTCTGGAATCCACCACAAAGCTGGCGCCGTCGAAGACCAGCTCGTCGTTGCCGCCCACCTGATTCACGTACACCACTGGGCAGCCCAGCCGGGCGGCGGCCCGAGCGGCCAGGTTCTGGCGCAGGGCCACCTTGGCCTGGCCAAACGGTGATGCCGAGAGGTTGAGCAGCAGGTCGATGCGGCTTGAGAGCAGCTCGGCGACGGGATCGGCACCAGCCAGGCGGTGGCCCTGCAGTTCCTCCTCAACCCAGAGGTCTTCGCAGATCGTTAGCCCCAGACGCCAGCTCCGGCCGCACCGCTCAAGCTCCAGCACGCTGGGCCCGGTGGCGGCGCAGAAGTAGCGCTGCTCGTCGAAGACGTCGTAGGTGGGTAGCAGCCTTTTGCGGGCCACCACCCGCCAGCTGCCGGCCTCCACTAAGGCCACAGCGTTGAACAGGTTGGGCAACGGCGCGGCGCCTGATGGTTCGGCCATGCCCACCAGCACGGCCAGCTGGGGCAGCTCTTGGGCTAGGGACGCGGCCAGCTGGTTGAGCACGGCGCCTTGCTTCGCTATCAGGCTGGGGCGCAGCAGCAGGTCGCGCGGGGGGTAGCCCCAAAGGGAAAGCTCGGGGGTGAGCACCAGATCGGCCCCCTGGGCGGCGGCCTGACGGCTGGCCGCCAGGATCAGCTCGCCGTTGCCCGCCAGGTCGCCAACTAGCGGATTTAGTTGGGCCAGGGCAAGGCGCATCAGGGACTTTTGAGTGGCTGGTTGAGGCTCGGATCGCCCGCTAGGCCGTAGAGATTTTGCTCGAGCAGCAGCGGCAACAGGGCCGCAGGCAGCTGGGCGGGGTCGGGGGTTTGGCGCACCGCTGAGCTGGCGGTGGCGGGAACCTGCAGGGGCAGGATCACCACCCGGCCCCCCAGCTGGGTGAGCTGCTCCAGTTGTTTGGGCTGCAGGGGCCAGCCGGCCCGGGGGGCGATTGCCAGCACGCAGGCCTTGAGCACGGCTTCGGCTTGCTTCCAGCTGGGAATCTGGGCAGCCAGATCACTGCCCACCACAAACACCAGCTCGCTGCCAGGCCACTGGGCCGCTGCCCGCTCCAGGGTGGTGATCGCCCAGGGGCTGCTGAGCTCCTGCCGGTGGCTCAGCCTCGGATCGCCGATGGCTGCCACCAGCTCGGCAAGCAGGGTGGACCGTTGCTCCAGGGGGGCGCCGTGGTGTTTTTGGGGGTTGTCGCTGGCCCAGGTGGCGACCGTGGGATAGAGCTGCAGCAGCCCCTCCAGCAGGGACTGGTGGCCCCGGGTCGGTGGGTCGGCGCTGGTGCCAAACAGGGCGATCGGCCCCTCCGCGGTTTTGACGACCCCGTTGCTCATGGCAGCAGGGCCTGCAGGTTGGCGGCCGGCTCGCTGCGCTCGCCCAGCCAGAGGCGCACCTGGGGATCGCTGATAGCCAGGCGCCGAAGCAGGGCGCCGGGTTGGCCGCCTCGCTGGGCGCTCCGCAGCAGTTCGGCGGCGGCCAGCCGGCCGGTGAGCCTGGTGGTGTGCACGGCTAGGGCCGCCTGGGCCAGGGCTACCGGGGCGGCTGGAGCGAGGCTGAGGCCGCCGGTGAGCGGTGCTGCCAGCAGCAGCAGTTGGCGTAGGGCGCCCAGGGCCAGCTGGATGCCGATCTGGGCGCCGCCCAGCAGGGCGTTGTGGCCGGAGAGCTGCCGCAGCAGCTGGCGGGCGCCGGCGCCATGCATCGGCAGGCCGTAGAGCTGGCAGAGCTGCAGCACCAGGGCGGTGTCGCAGGCCATGCCGCCGGCCAGATCCAGCAGCACCAGGGGGTTGGCGGCCACGCCGGTGGCCTTGAGGGCGGCAAAGCGGCCGATCAGGCTTTGGGCGGCCTGGCGGCTGGTCCCCAGGCGCCAGCGTTGCAGGGACTGGTGAAAGCGCTCCGCGCTGCCCAGGGCATTGAGGGCGAGCAACAGGCAGCCGTGTTGCTCCAGCAGTTGCAGCAGGGACTGCCGCAGCGGCTCCACCTGCGGAGCTTGAACAACGCTGCGCACCCGGCCATCGGCCAGCAGCTGGGGTTGGCGTGGCGCGGCGGCCACCGGGATCAACTCCAGCTGCCGGGCAGCTGCCGGCAGCCGCCGCTTGATGCTGGCGATCAGCTCGGCCTGCTCGGCCTCGCTCCAGCAGTCGCAGCGGTTGAGCACCAGCAGTACCGGCTTGCCGCTGGCCAGCAGTGGCGCCAGGGCGTCGTGCTCGATGCTGGTGAGGTCGCCGTCGAGCACCAGCAGCACCAGATCTGAGCCGAGGGCTACTCGGGCCGCCAGTCGGGCCCTGGCGGCGGCGGCGATCTCATCGATGCCAGGGGTGTCCACCAGCTCCACCCGGCTGAGCCCCGCCATGGGTTGCGCCCAGGCTTGGGCCTGCTGGTGGCGCGTGCAGCCGTGGGCCACGTCGGTGGCGAAAGCCGCCTCCCCCAGCAAGGCGTTGAGCAGGCTCGACTTGCCCACCCCCACACGGCCGAACACGGCCACCCGCAGACTGCGCTGCTGCAGGCGCCCTAGCTGGCGATCCAGGGCCAGCAGCTGGCCGGCTAGCTGGCTTTGCTCGCGGCCGCTGAGCTGGAGCTGGCGGCGCCACTGGTCGAGCAGGGATTGGCAGCGCTCCGGGATGGCGGGCGCCTGATCTGGGCACGGTTCGGCGCACGGTTCGGGCCTCATGGCCGCATCCCTTCGCCCGCAGGTTGGGGACGGCGCCACCAGCCCGCCAGCACCGCCAGCACCGCCTCAGCGCCAATCACGCCCACGAAGCCGCCGAATTCATCCACCACGACGCGAACGCCGCTGCTGTTGCGGCGGAAGCCCGTGAGCAACCGGTCGGCCCGGATCATTTCCGGCACGTAATCGACCGGCTCACTTAGGGAAGCGGCAGTGCGATTGCCTTCGCCTTGGAGCAGGGCTGTCAGGAGCCGCTCCCGGCCGGCCACGCCCAGCACCTCATCCACCTCTTCACCCAGCACCACCCACCACTCGGCGTTGTTCGCCAGCAGGTCTTCGCGCAACTGCTCCAGGCTGGTCGCCCCATCGAGGGTGGGAGCCGCCACCCTCGGAGTCATCAGATCGCGGGCGGTGAGGTCGTTTAGCTGGAACACCTTGGCGATCATGGCCGCTTCATCGGCCTCGATTTGGCCCTTCTGGGAGCCGAGCCGGGCCAGTAGGCGAATCTCTTCTTCGTCGGTGCTGATTTCGTTTTCGGCTGTGATCGCCGGCAGCAGGCGCTCTAGCAGCAGCACCAGGGGCAGCATCAGCCTGGTCAGGATTGCTAGGGCCGGGGCGCTGGCCAGGGCCACCGGCAGGGCCAGGCGGCTGCCGAGGGCCTTGGGCAGGATCTCCCCCAGCAGGATCACCAGCACGGTGAGCCCCACGGAAAACAGGGGCAGGGCGATCCCCTCGATGCCCTCCCGTTTGAAAACGATGGCGGCGTAGCCGCCCAGCATCAGGCTGCCAAAAATATTGAAGCCGTTGTTGGCGATCACCAGCACCGACAGGGTGCGGCCCAGCCGCTGGCGCAGCTTCTCCAGGCGCTGCGCTCCGCGCACGGGCTTGCTGCGGGCGGCAAGTTCGTGCACCCGCACCGGGTTCACGGTGAGCAGGGCAGCCTCAACTCCAGAGCACAGGGCCGAACCTGCGATCACCAGCACCACAAGCAGCGCCAGGGTGAGCAGGTCGTTCATTCCGCCATTTCGCCGCTCGCCATCTACCTATTAAATCGGCTCCGCCAGCGTCTGTCCCGCTGCCTGCTCCAAACTGGACTTATGCAGGGCCCGCCAGCCGCTTTTTTATGTTCGATCCGTCGACCTTCGCCCAGCGGCGTCAGCGCTTCTTCGCCCAGCTCGGGGAAGCTGCTGCCGTGATTCCGGCTGCTGCGCTGGTGACCCATCACGCTGACTGCGAGTGGCCCTTCCGCCAAAACAGCGACTTTTGGTATCTCACTGGTTTTGATGAACCCGAGGCGGTGGCCCTGTTTTTGCCCCATCGGCCCGAGGGTGAGCGCTACGTGCTGTTTGTGCAGCCCCGCGAGGCCAGCGCCGAGGTTTGGAATGGTTTCCGTTGGGGTACGGAAGGCGCCGTGGCCGAGTTTGGCGCCGACCTAGCCCACCCGCGCAGCGAGCTAGAGCAGCGCTTGCCCGACTACCTCAGGGGCGCTGAGGGCATCGCCTTTCGCGTTGGCAAGCACCCGAAGGTGGAGCCGCTGGTGCTGGCGGCTTGGGCCGCCCAGCTCGACCGAGCCCCCCGCAGCGGCCGGGCCGCCCTGGGCCTGGTGGCCCCCTGTCCGCTGCTGCACGAGCTGAGGCTGCGCAAGGGCCCCGAGGAGCTGGAGCGTATGCGCGAGGCGGCGCGAATCTCGGCCGAGGCCCACGAGCTGGCTCGTCAAGTGGTTCGGCCTGGCCTCAATGAGCGGCAGGTGCAGGCCGTGATTGAGCAGCACTTCCTGGAGCAGGGTGCCCGTGGCCCGGCCTACGGCACGATCGTGGCCGGCGGCGACAACGCCTGCGTGTTGCACTACATCGCCAACAACGCCCCGCTGAACGACGGCGATCTGTTGTTGATCGATGCCGGTTGCTCCTTAGCCGATTACTACAACGGCGACATCACCCGCAGCTTCCCGATCAACGGTCGCTTCAGTGGTGAGCAGCGCGCCCTCTACGAGCTGGTGCTTGCGGCCCAGGAGGCGGCGGTGGCCTCGGTGGCCCCGGGCTTCAGCGCTGAAGGGGTGCATGAGACCGCCCTGCGGGTGCTGGTGGCGGGCCTGCTGGACCTAGGGCTGCTGGCGGGATCCCTCGATGGGGTGATCGAGCAGGGGGCCTACCGCCATCTCTACATGCACCGCACCGGCCACTGGCTGGGCCTTGATGTTCACGATGTGGGGGCCTATCGCCTCGGTGAGCACCACGTGGAGCTGGAGCCGGGCATGGTGCTCACCGTGGAGCCGGGCCTCTACGTGAGCGATCGGCTGCCGGTGCCAGAGGGCCAGCCGGAGATCGAGGCGCGCTGGAAGGGCATCGGCATTCGCATCGAAGACGATGTGGCCGTGACCAGCCACGGCCATGAAAATCTCACCGCCGCTGCCCTGAAGTCTCCGGCGGCGCTGGAGCGCTGAGGCTTAGGGCTGGGCAGGGCATCAGCCCAGCAGCGGCAGCAGCATCTCCAGCAGGTTGGCCGTGCAGGGAATCACCGCGTCGGCGCCGGCCTGCAGCAGCTTGGCCTCGTAGGCAGCCCGTTGCTCAGGCTGGCCGTGCAGATGGGGTGGCGCTACCGCCAAGCTCAAGAAGCGCTGAGCGGGGTGATGTTCGCGGGCCCGCTGCACGGTGAGCACATCGGCCACCGTGTCGCCCAGGTAAACAACCGGCGCTGCGCCAGCCCCCAGGCTCTCGCCAGCTAATCGGCTGGCTAGCTGCAGCAAGCCGGTGGGATCGGGCTTGTCGGGCGCATCGCCCATGGCGATCAGGGGCGGATTGGCGAGCCCCAGGCGGGTTTCCAGCACGTAACGGCAGGAGGGGGGCTCAGCGCCACTCACGAAGCCGTAGGCCAGACCTGCAGCCTCCAGAGCGGCAAAAAAGGCTTGCTGCACCAGTAGGGGCTCGTCGCCGATGAAGCCCCGCCACTGGCCGGGATCGCCGGCGGGATCGCCGCCGAAATAGAAGCCTTCGAACACCGCCACCAGCTCCTCAAACGCCGGCAGGGGGGTATGGCCAATGCGGCGCAGCAGCTCCATCGAGGCCTGCCAGTCGTTGTTCCAGCTTCCTTCGCTTTTGAGGCCGTCTATGGCGGCGGGCTCGGGACGCTGGCCATGGAAGTGGTGCACCGTTTCGACGATTGCCCGGCGGTAGCTGGCGCTCACATCGCGGATCACGCCATCGATGTCGAACAGCACGACGGCCCGGGGCGGAGAGGCAGAAAGGGGCATCAAGATTGGCTTTTAGGAACGGGCATCGCTTTCAAACTGGACGCTGGCTGCAGCGGTGGCCTCACTGCCGAACAGTTCTGCTGCCAGTGCCGGGCTGATCGTGAAGGTGTTCAGCCCTTCAGCGGCCAGGCGGCTGAGTTCGCTGGGCTGGCGCAAGCTGGCCACCAGCAGCCGCACGCTGGAGCCGAGCCCCTCAATACATCTCTGCATGGTGACCACTTCGGCTACCCCATCGCGCCCCTGATCCTGGATGCGGCCCAGGTAGGGGGCGATGTATTGGACTCCCAGGGCCGCGGCGATCAGCACCTGGTGGGGCTCGTAGCAGGCGGTGAAGGTGACGGCAACGCCGGCGCCAATCAGCTCCCGGGCAACCGCTGCTCCCTGCTGGGTCACCGGTAGCTTCACGGCGATGTGGCCGGGTGCCAGGGCCGCCAGTGCCTGGCCGCAGCGCAGCATCTCTGCCTCGGTGCCGCCCCATGCCTGCAGCTGGAGTTCGGCGATGCCATGGGCCAGGGCCATGCGGCTGAGGGCTGCCAGGTTGTCGAGGCTGCAGGGCTGGGCGGCCCGGCGCAGCAGGGTGGGGTTGGTGGTTACGCCGTGAAATAGGCCGCTGGGCAGCCACTGCTGCCAGGCTTTGGGATCGGCCGAATCGAGGAACAGGCGCAGGGCCATAGCCGCAGGCAGGGGCCGAGGGCGGCCAGGCGGCTGGTAGGTTAGTTCTTTGCTCTATTGCCTTGAGCACTGACCCCATGACAGCCATCGAGAGCGCTCCTGACGCAGCAGTAACCGATGTGGCCGAAGTGGCCGCGGCTGCCGAAGACACCACCACCCAGGGGCGTCCGGTGATGCGTGGCGGCAGTGCGGCCTTGGCGACCGCCACCATTGATGAGGATGGCGTTCCCTCTGGCTATACCCCCAAGGCTGACGAAGGTCGTTTCCTGCTCAAGATCCTGTGGCTGCCTGACAACGTCGCCCTAGCGGTCGATCAGATTGTTGGCGGTGGTCCGAGCCCCCTTACTTCTTACTTCTTCTGGCCCCGGGAAGATGCCTGGGAAACCCTCAAGACCGAGATCGAAGGCAAGAGCTGGATCACCGATAACGAGCGCGTTGAGGTGCTGAACAAGGCCACCGAGGTGATCAACTACTGGCAGGAAGAGGGCAAAGGCAAGAGCCTCGATGATGCCAAGCTCAAGTTCCCCGATGTTACTTTCTGCGGTACCGCCTGATTGGCACTGGTTTCTTAAGCTTGAATTATTTGCCGTAGTCAAAAATATATTTATTGGCACTCCGCGAGGAGTGCTTTTTTATGCATCATTTTGCCCATTAAGAGCAAGATCATAAAAAATCCGAATGCCAAACCCAAGTTACGGGTTGAAATCCGGAATGAAATTCTTTAAAAATTTAGGCTGTTTAAAAACCTAGGCTGGTTGAAAATCTAGGTTTTAAAAAGTTAGCTTGCCTTGCTGGCTTGGAAGCGGGCGCGAGACGAAGCCAGTGCTTGCTGGGCTTTCACCTTGTCTGGGCTGGCTGGCTTGCCCTCAAACGCAGCTGCTGCCGTTTGGGCAGCCTCAAAGGCAGCCTCGGCGGATGCGGCATTAATTGAGCTACCCAGCTCAGCGGCATTCACCAAAACGGTGACCTCGTCGGCCTCCACTTCGGCAAAACCACCCATCAGGGCGATCGTTGACCAAGCGCCGCCGGAGCGCAGACGCATTACGCCCGTATCCAGGGCTGCCAGCATGGTGACGTGGCCAGGCAGGATACCTACCTGCCCAGTGGTACTTGGCAGGATCACCTCTTCGGCGGTTCCATCAAAAACGCTCTGATCAGGGGCCAGAACGCGGAGGGTGAGACTCATGGGTAGGGGTCCTCAGGGAAAAGAAGGAATCAACCCTTGGCTTCGGCAAGAATCTTGGCGGCCTTGGCCCTCACCTGGTCGATGTTGCCAACCAGGTAGAAGGCGGCTTCAGGTAGGTCGTCAAGCTCGCCGGCCAGAATCATGTTGAAGCCCTTGATCGTGTCGTCTAGCTTGACGTACTCACCCTTTTGACCGGTGAAGATCTCGGCCACGAAGAAGGGCTGGGAGAGAAACTTCTCGATCTTGCGGGCCCGGTCAACCGTGCGGCGGTCGTCCTCGGAGAGTTCGTCCAGACCAAGAATCGCAATGATGTCTTGGAGCTCTTTGTAGCGCTGCAGGGTGCTTTGCACGGAGCGTGCAGTGCGGTAGTGCTCATCACCTACCACCGCTGGCTGAAGCATGGTGCTGGTGGAATCCAGAGGATCCACAGCCGGGTAGATGCCCTTGGAAGCCAGGCCGCGGCTCAACACGGTGGTGGCGTCTAGGTGGGCAAAGGTGGTGGCAGGTGCAGGGTCGGTGAGGTCGTCTGCAGGTACGTAGACGGCCTGGATCGAAGTGATCGAGCCTTCCAGGGTGGAGGTGATGCGCTCTTGCAGCATGCCCACATCGGTGCCGAGGGTGGGCTGGTAGCCCACAGCAGAGGGCATGCGGCCCAGCAGTGCTGAAACCTCAGAGCCGGCCTGCACGAAGCGGAAGATGTTGTCGACGAACAGCAAGACGTCTTGCTTGTTGGTGTCGCGGAAGTGCTCAGCCATGGTGAGTGCCGAGAGGCCCACGCGCATGCGGGCACCGGGGGGCTCGTTCATTTGGCCGTAGCAGAGCGCCACCTTCGATTTGGAAAGGTCGTCGGGGTTGATCACACCCGATTCCTTGAATTCCTCGTAAAGGTCGTTGCCTTCCCGGGTGCGCTCGCCAACGCCGGCGAACACGGAAACGCCGCCGTGCTCCTTGGCGATGTTGTTGATCAGCTCTTGGATCAGCACGGTCTTGCCAACGCCGGCACCGCCGAACAGGCCAACCTTGCCGCCTTGGCGGTAGGGCGCCAGCAGGTCGATCACCTTGATGCCGGTCTCAAACACCTTGGGCTTGGTCTCCAGCTCAGTGAGGAGGGGGGCGGCGCGGTGAATCGAAGCGGTCTCGGTGGTGGTTACTGGACCCTGCTCATCCACCGGCTCGCCGAGCACGTTGAAGATGCGACCGAGGGTGGCCTCGCCCACTGGTACGCAGATCGGTGAGCCCGTATCAACTGCTTCCATGCCACGCACCAAGCCGTCGGTGGTGCTCATGGCCACAGCACGGACGCGGTGATCGCCCAGCAGCTGCTGAACCTCAGCCGTGAGGGCGACTAGCTGGCCGGCGGAATTTTTGGCTTCAATCCGAAGCGCGTTGTAAATCTTGGGCAGCTTGCCGGCCGGGAATTCAACGTCTAAAACCGGGCCAATCACCTGCCGGACGGTGCCTTTGGTGCCGGTGGCGGTAGCAGCTGCCATAGGTAGGGAAATCTTGGGGAAGCGCAGGGGGAATCAGCCCGCCTGAAGCGGCGCAACCTTACCACTGCGACAGGCGCACTTGGTTGCCCCAGGCCTGTACGCATCGGGCGGTTCGGTCACCCGCACAGCCAGGGGCTGGGCAGGAATGGGAAGGGCGGCATAGGTTGGCACTCGTTGAGCTCGAGTGCTAAATCGCCTCTCAGGCCCACTCCAGTTCACTGTTCTGTGGCGTCTCAGGCGCCATGTCATTGCTCTCGCAATCCATCCATGGCTGCTGTTTCTCTCAGCGTCTCCACGGTTAAGCCCCTTGGAGATCGCATTTTTATCAAGGTGTCCGAATCGGAGGAGAAGACCGCCGGCGGCATCCTTCTGCCTGACACCGCTAAGGAAAAGCCCCAGGTGGGCGAGGTGGTGCAGATCGGCCCCGGCAAGCGCAACGACGACGGCAGCCGCCAGGCTCCTGAAGTCAGCGTTGGCGACAAGGTGCTCTACAGCAAGTACGCCGGTACCGACATCAAGCTCGGCAGCGACGAGTTTGTGCTGCTTTCCGAGAAGGACATCCTCGCCATCGTCAACTGACGACTGGCCGATTACTGAATCCGACCTAACCCCATAAGGACATCGCCTTCCATGGCTAAGCGCATTATTTACAACGAGAACGCTCGCAGAGCTCTCGAAAGAGGTATCGACATTCTGGCTGAGGCCGTTGCTGTCACCCTCGGCCCCAAGGGCCGCAACGTGGTGCTCGAGAAAAAGTTTGGTGCTCCCCAGATCATCAACGACGGCGTCACCATCGCTAAGGAAATTGAGCTCGAAGACCACATCGAGAACACCGGTGTTGCCCTGATCCGTCAGGCCGCCTCCAAAACCAACGATGCCGCCGGCGACGGCACCACCACCGCCACGGTTTTGGCCCACGCCATGGTCAAGGCAGGCCTGCGCAACGTGGCTGCTGGCGCCAATGCGATCACCCTCAAAAAGGGTATCGACAAGGCCTCCGACTTCCTGGTGGGCAAGATCAAGGAGCACGCCAAGCCCATCTCCGACTCCAGCGCCATTGCCCAGGTGGGCACCATCTCCGCCGGCAACGACGAAGAGGTGGGGCGCATGATCGCCGATGCCATGGACAAGGTCGGCAAGGAAGGCGTGATTTCCCTGGAAGAAGGGAAATCAATGGTTACCGAGCTCGAGGTCACCGAAGGCATGCGCTTCGATAAGGGCTACATCTCGCCCTACTTCGCCACCGACACCGAGCGGATGGAAGCGGTGCTCGAAGAGCCCTACATCCTGCTCACCGACAAGAAGATCGGCCTGGTGCAGGACCTGGTGCCCGTGCTCGAGCAGATCGCCCGTACCGGCAAGCCCCTGCTGATCATCGCCGAGGACATCGAGAAGGAAGCCCTCGCCACCCTCGTGGTCAACCGCCTGCGCGGCGTGCTCAACGTGGCGGCAGTCAAGGCCCCTGGTTTCGGTGATCGCCGCAAGGCCATGCTCGAGGACATCGCCGTTCTCACCAACGGTCAGCTGATCACCGAGGACGCTGGCCTCAAGCTGGAGAACGCCAAGCTGGAGATGCTGGGCACCGCCCGCCGCATCACCATCAACAAGGACACCACCACCATCGTCGCCGAAGGCAACGACGTGGCCGTCAAGGCTCGCTGCGAGCAGATCCGCAAGCAGATGGACGAAACCGACTCCTCCTATGACAAGGAGAAGCTGCAGGAGCGTCTGGCCAAGCTGAGCGGCGGTGTGGCCGTGGTCAAGGTGGGTGCCGCCACCGAGACCGAGATGAAGGACAAGAAGCTGCGCCTGGAAGACGCCATCAACGCCACCAAGGCGGCCGTTGAAGAAGGCATCGTTCCTGGTGGTGGCACCACCTTGGCCCACCTGGCCCCCGCCCTCGAGGAGTGGGCTGCGGCCAACCTCTCTGGCGAGGAGCTGATCGGCGCCCACATCGTGGCCTCCGCCCTCACCGCTCCTTTGATGCGCATCGCTCAAAACGCTGGCGTCAATGGCGCTGTCGTGGCTGAGAACGTGCGTAACAAGCCCTTCAACGAGGGCTACAACGCCGCCACCGGCGAGTATGTCGACATGCTGGCTGCCGGTATCGTCGACCCCGCCAAGGTGACCCGCTCCGGTCTGCAGAATGCCGCTTCCATCGCCGGCATGGTGCTGACCACCGAGTGCATCGTGGCCGACATGCCAGATAAGAAAGATGCTGCTCCCGCCGGTGGCGGCATGGGCGGCGGCGACTTCGACTACTGATCCCCTTCGGGGATCCGAGCCGGATTGTCCAACCTCAAACTGATTAATCGGGAGGGCTTCGGCCCTCCTTTTTTGTGCTCTAAACAGGCAAAACCGATTGGCTACCTAATTAGGCGTTTTCAGGCTTTGGCTGGCTTGAAGTTGAGGGCTGCGCCGTTGTTGCAGTAGCGCTTGCCAGTGGGCTTAGGGCCGTCGTCAAACACGTGGCCCTGATGGCCACCGCAGCGCTTGCAGTGGTATTCGGTGCGAGGCACGATCAACTTGAAGTCCACCTTGGTGGCGATCCCGTTGGGCAGCGGTTGCCAGAAGCTGGGCCAGCCGGTGCCGCTCTCGTATTTGGCCTTGGAGCTAAACAGGGGCAGGGCGCAGCCAGCACAAACGAAAGTGCCTGGGCGTTTTTCGCTGTTTAAGGGGCTGGAGAAGGGCCGTTCGGTGCCCTCCTGGCGCAGCACGTTGTAGGCGGCTGGGTTGAGACGTTGCTTCCAGCTGGCTTCGCTGAGTTGCCAGGCTGGATCTTGGGCCTTGGAAGCTGCTTCGGCTCGGGAGACGCCAGTGAAAAAGGCGCCCAGGCTTGATCCCAGGGCTACCAGCAGATTGCGTCGCGGCATTGGGGTCACAGACCTAACCGAGCCAGCCGGCGCTGAGCACAACGGCCAGGCCAAGAAAAATTGCCAGCAATGTCCAGCTGATGCGGTTGAGGGTGGCTTCGGCGCTACGGGCACTAGTGAACATCGAACCGCCACTAGCGGCTAGCCCGCCCATGCCATCGCCCTTGGGGCTGTGTAGCAGCACGCTGATGATCAGCAGAACGCCACTGCCAATCCACATCCACGACAAAACGGAAGTGATCATGGGCCTCCTTGAATAGGGGCAGGCTAAACGCCCAGGGACTGGGGGATGGGACTGGCTTCGGCTGCGGTGCCAGTTGCCAGGATCAGTGATTCACCGCTCATAGTTGCGGGCTTGGGCAGGTGCAAGATCTCGAGCAGGGTCGGGGCGATGTCGGCTAGGCCGCCATGGTCACGCAGTGACACGTTGGTGCCGTGGCCGGGCAACTTGCGTTTCTCGCCCTCCACCAAAATCACCGGCACGGGATTTGTGGTGTGAGCCGTCCAGGGGCGACCATCTGGGCCCTCCATCACTTCAGCATTGCCGTGGTCTGCGGTGATCAGCAGCGTGCCCCCCATGCGGTTGGTGGCCTCCATCAGCTTTCCTACGCAGGTGTCGACAGTGGTGATTGCTTCAGTGGTGGCATCCATTTTGCCGGTGTGCCCCACCATGTCTGGATTGGCGTAATTGATTACAACCAACGAGTAAATTCCCTTTTTGATTGCGGCAATACAGCTTTCAGTGAGTTCGCCGGCGGACATTGCCGGGGATAGGTCGTAGGTGGCCACCCGCGGCGAGGGGACTAGGTGGCGATCTTCACCAGGGAAGGCTTGCTCAATTCCCCCATTCATGAAATAGGTGACGTGAGGATATTTTTCGGTTTCAGCTGTGCGGAACTGGCGCAGCCCCGATTTCGACACCACTTGGCCCAGCAGGCCATCGAGAGATTCGGGCGGGAAAGCTACCGCTACGGGCAGGCCCTTTTCATATTGGGTGAAGGTGACCACATCCAGGGGGGCTTGGCGCTGCCGGGCGAAGTCGTCAAATTCCGGCAAAACCAGGGCGCGGATCAATTGGCGCACTCGGTCGGGCCGGAAGTTGAAACACACCAGAGCGTCTCCGCTCTTGATCAATCCCTCCGCCAATCGCAACGGTTCGAGGAATTCGTCGCCGATCTCTTGGGCGTAGGAGGCGTGGATGGCGTTGACCGGGCTGAGCTCGGATATCTCGCTTGGTTCGGTTAAGAGTCGATAGGCCTTTTCGGTGCGGTCCCAGCGGTTATCGCGATCCATGGCCCAGTAGCGGCCGCAGAGGGTGGCGATACGGCCGACGCCGGCTCGGCTGATCTGCTCTTGAACCTGGGTGACGAATCGGGGGGCACTGCTCGGGTCCGTGTCCCGGCCATCGGTGATCACGTGGATGCAGACATCCTTGAGACCGCGGCTCGCGGCCCATTGCAACAACCCCCCTAAATGGGTGATGTGACTGTGAACGCCCCCATCGGAGCACAGGCCGATCAGGTGCAGGCAGCCGCCCTTGAGCAGGAGGCCGTCGGCTAAGGCATTGAGGGCAGGGTTGGCGGCCAGGCTGCCGTCCTTGACGGCTTGGCTGATCCTCACCAGCTCCTGGCGAATGATTCGACCGGAGCCGATGGTGAGATGGCCTACCTCGGAGTTGCCCATCTGATGATCCGGCAGCCCGACTGCGGCGCCGCTGGCCTCTATCAATGTGTGGGGATAGGCGTGCCAGAGGGCATCCATGACCGGGGTGCTAGCAGCACGAATGGCGTTGTGATCGGCTTCATGGCTGTAGCCCCAGCCATCCAGGATGGCGAGTACAACCGGGGCCACAGAGGATGAAGCCCGGGAGGCCGACGCTGGCCCTGGCGCCAGGGTGGATTGCTGCTGGGAGGTAATAGTCGTCACCCGTCTCGCCTAGCGACGTTGAACCAACGCCTTCCGAAAACCAACTTACAGTGCAAATGTGCTGCGATCCCAGCTGCTCCGCTCGGGGTCAGCCTTTGGTCACACAGCCAACCAGCCCTAGCCGACTTGCCGGATTCCCTAATGCATCGGCTCGAACTGCTCTCGGCCCTGGATTTGGGCCGCACCCTTGACCGGCTTGCATCCCAGGTGTTGGAAGGGGTCGTCGACAGCCGCTCCTTAGTGCTTCTCGGCATACCCACCCGTGGAGTGGCGTTGGCTGAGGTATTGGCCTCCCGCTTGGCAGTTTTAGCCGGCCATCCGATCGACCAAGGCAGTGTCGATCCCACCTTCCATCGAGATGACCTGGAGCGAGTCGGCACCCGTCTGGGCCAGCCCACCGAGTTGCCTGTGGCGCTGGATGGGCGCCAGGTGGTGTTGGTTGATGACGTGATCTTTACGGGGCGCACTGTGCGGGCGGCCCTAGAAGCCTTGCAAGCCTGGGGGCGGCCCAAGCGGGTCAGCTTGCTTGCCATGGTGGATCGCGGTCACCGGGAGTTGCCGATCCAGCCCGATTTCTGTGGGCGTGTGGTGCCCACCAGCCGCCAAGAATCCATCCAGCTCTGCCTGCAGCAGATCGATGGCGAGGAGGGGGTTTTCCTGCTGCGGCCAGAGCTCTAGCGACAGACAGGCAAGCGATCAGGCGGGAGTCAGCTCATCTGAGCGGAAATGGGCCCGAAATTTGCCGAAGGCAACCACCACCGGCAAGGTTGGGCTGATCACCCGGCCCTTCCACTCGTTGAGCACGGTGACCACCTCACCCTGTTGCCCTTTGAGATCGAAGGCGACCCCGCGGTGCTGGGGGTGGTGGTAGACGACCACGCTTTGGGAGACCTGAACCTGATCACCTGGCTGCATGGCTCCAGAGCTTCATCGCGCGGCCAATCTTGTCACGCGCCAATCACCGCTTGCTGGATCGGCGCTGACAGGCCGTCTCCGGCCCGGCCTCAACCACCTGTCCACCTAAGGCGCGACAGGCCTCCTGGAACGCGGACCACTCGTCCATACCCTGGGAGATCCGTTGGCGCACCTGGGCATCGAGTTGGGTGGAGGGCACTGTGTGGGGCAGCTGGCCATGGGCGTCGTGTTTGCGCTCCTGCACTGACAAGCCTTCGATGCCCTTCTGAACCTTGGCTTGTAGGCCGCGGCTCTGGGTTTTCCACCAGGGATGGTCGATGCGGGTGAGGGCCTCGAGGGCCTCCCACCAGCGCTTTTGCTCTGTGAGGCCCTTGGCCCGCTCCAGCTGCAGCCTGTTGCGAGTCCAGTTTTCACTGAGTTTGTCGCCCAGGCTGTCGCCATTTGCCCGGTGGTCATCGCCCATCACAGCCAGGATCTTCAGGGCTCCAGGTAGGTCGCCCTCTTGGAAGCGGGTTATGGCGCGCTGCTGCAGGCTTTGCTGCCACACCAGCAGCCTTTCGCGGTCTGCTTCTCTGCCGGCAAGGGAGTTCACCAGTTGCAATTGCAACTGCAGAGCCTCGCCCCAGCGCTCCTGCTGCCAGAGCTGGGCCGCTTTGCGGCGCCGGCAGCTGCCCTGTTCGGCAGGGGCCTGCCCCCCCAGCCAGCGCAGGGCTTCGAGCTGTTCGCTGTAGCGCAGGCAGGCTTCTAGGTCACCGCTCCTTGCCGCCTGCTCCAACCGTTGCGGCAGCTGCTGCTCCCACCAGTAGGTCGCCCCAATGCCGCAGGCCACAAGACCCAGGGTGAGACCCAGCCAGAAACGGGGCAGCCTGTGGCGGCGTAGGGCCAAGGCAAATACAGAAATATGAAACTTAGTTTTATGGACGCTGCGGCCGAGATGCCGTCAGCTGAGGGCAGCGCTTGCGGCGTCCACTTGGGTTTACCGCTGATTTTCAGCGCACCGGGCCCAGTAATTGGGGGGCACTGCGGCGACCGCTGCGTAGGTCCGTGACCTCCAGTACCAGCTGGCCCTGGTCGTTGACGGAAAATGACAACTGCAGACAGTCCTCGCCAGGCTGTCCTGGCACGTCCAGGGCAAGATCCGGGGGTTGCTCGCTCCAGGGCATCACGCGGGCTTGTCCCGCTGGTCGCGGCCGCAGCACCGGTAGCCCGGCCTCAAACACCACCTCGCTGCGCCTTTCGTTGTCTGGTTCCCCCAGCACCAGCTCCAGGCTTCGCTGGTTGGGGCTGCTGCAGGCCAGCACTATTTCCAGCGACCGCTCACTCGGCCAGGTTTGCCCCGCCACAAACAGCGGTTGCCAGTGATGGCGGCTGGAGCGCTGATCCCAGCAGCGCAGGCAAATTCCGTGGCGCAAAACATCGCGCACCCGCACCCCCGGTGTGAGGGCCAGGGCCCCCATGGCTACGGCCTCCACCGGCCGGCTTTGCTGCAGGGGAATGCCGCCGCAGCGCTCCTGCAGCCATTGGCGGATCAGGGGCATGCGGCTGCTGCCACCAACCGGCAGCAGGGCGGTGATCTTGTTTGGGGCCAGGCCATCGCGGCGGGCTCCCGCCAACACGACCTCCAACAGATCATCGAGTTGGGCCAGCAAGCCCCGCTCCACCAACAAGGCGTTTAGGCGGCTGCGGCTCAGCCGCAGAGGTTGGGGAGGCAGGCCCGCTGGACTCCAGAACACCAGGGCCTCTTCGGCGCTGCTGAGCTGGCATTTGAGCGATTCAGCGGCCTCCAGCAGGGCCCCATCCAGGGGGGCTCCGGGACAAAGGTGGGCTGCGATCCAGCGATCTATATCCCGGCCTCCCAGGGCCACCCCTGCCTTGCCGATCACCCGGGCACAGCGCAGGGCCTGGCGACTTGAACTCAGATCCCGGCCGGCGAAGCGCAGCAGCTGGGCCATGGGCGCCGGGCGACCTTCGCCACCCTCTAGGGCCACCAGGGACAGGTCGATGGTGCCGCCTCCCAGGTCCACCACCAGCACCGTGCTGCCGGCAGGCAATCCCGCACCGATGGCTGCGGCGGTGGGTTCGTCTACCAGGGCCAGCTCAGGCACCTCTAGCTCGCGGCACACCTCCTGCAGCCATTGGCGGTAGCGGGGGTAGCTGTCTATGGGAGCGGTCAGCACCAGCCGCTCGGGTGCAAGCCCTGGCGGCAGGGCGGCCCAGAGCTGCCTCAGCAGCAAGGCACCGGCCTGTTCTGGCCCCAGGGGTAAGGCTGGAGGTGGTTGGGGCGCCGGGTAGGGCAGCGCGCCGATTTGTCGTTTGAAGTCCCGGTGCAGCTGGGGGCCATCGCTGTGGGCCAGGCCGGCCTCCAATACCTGGCGACCGATCAGGGGCCTTGGCATGGCTGGATCGCTGAGCCATAGCAGGGTTGGCACCACCACCGGCTCGCTGCTGCTGTAAGGCGGCAGGGCCAGCAGCTTGGCCGCGGTGTCTGGCCCCTGGTAAGCCACCACCGTGGTGCTGCTGCCTAGATCAATCGCCAGCGTGCCCCGCATTACACCCTTCTAAACGGTGAATTGCCGCTGTTGACCTAGGTTGAGGCAATTACAGGGATGCCCATGCAGAGCGGTATTGACGTCAACCACAAGGAACTGGCCCAGCGGGCCGAGAGCCTGATCCGCCATACCAGCAACCGTTACCTCACCACGGTGAAGATTGCTTTTCGGGCTAAGCAGCGTCGTTTTGATGATTTTGATGGTCTGCTCGACGATTCGATGATTAAACCCGTGCAGCGGGCCATCATCGAAATGAGCGATGAGCAGGACCAGCCCGATCTGCTGCCCGGCTGATTCGGCCGATGCTTGTTCAAGAAGGTGAGGGGTGGAGGTGGCTGGAGGATTCAGCCCGCCACCCTTTTTCTTTTTTGATTGGCGGTCAGGGCTGGGCCTTTGAGCTCACTGCGGAGGAAGCCGATGGGCTGGGGCGGGCTCTGGTGCAGTTGGTGCAAGAGCACCATGATCTGGCAAGTCAGTTGATGCCGGAAGAGTCGATCAGCATTGAGCTCGAGCGCGGCCCTGTGTGGATTGCCTTGGAAGGCGACCGCAACGCCTGGTCGCTGCGGTTTGTGCTCACGCCTGGGGCTGAATGCCGTGCCGTTGAGGGCAGCTGGCTTCCCGGGCCCAGCGCGGCTTTGGTGGCGGCTCTGGCTCTGTGGGCAAGCCCGCACGGTTGCAGCTGAGACCCAGCGGCAGTTGAAGCTGATCAGCACTGCTGATCATTGCCGTATTCCCGCGCAGCCCCCAGATCGGTCTTGGTTTTGCTCAGTTTTTCCCCAGGTTGGTTTTTCAGATGGGGCTTGCCCGCTAGGGCCTGGGGAGAAGCTCGCCGCCAGCCCCTTTCCCCTTGACAGCTCTGGCTCCAGCCTCACCGCTTGGCCCAAAGGCGAGGGGGCCATGGCAAATGCTCTGGCAGAGCTGGGTTCTTAACCTGGGAGTCTGGCCAGGGCAGCTTCGCCAGCCCATTTGACGGGCCCGGCTTGGTGTGGGGAACTGGTGCCACACAAAGCCTTTATCTCTAATGGATCTGCAGACTCCCGTCCGAGCCCAAGCTCCCATGGAGGGGGAAGGCTTGACGGTGAGCTTTCGCGCCGAGGTGCCTGAGGCCTTACTGGCCGCGATGCGTGGCTTTATCGAGCAGCACCCCAATTGGGATCAATACCGGTTGTTTCAAGCGGCCCTAGCTGGTTTCCTGGTGCAAAACGGCCTTGGGGACCGCGAAGTCACCCGCTGCTACCTGGCCAATCTCTTTCCCGCCCAGGCAAGCTTCAAGCAGCACTGAGTTGGCCCCGGTCCTCCTGGCCGAAGAGTTGCTCGTAGGCGGCCGTGAGGGTGCAGGCCGCCACTGGCAAAGCCACCACCAGGCCGATGAGCAGCACCAGGAAGCCGGCCAGCACCATGGCTAGCAGTACCAGGGTTAGGCCAAGGGCCTGCAGCCAGTGGGGATCGGTGGCTGCCCGACCGCTGCGAAAGGCTGCCAGGGGGTTATGTCCACCGATAAGGGCCAGCGGCAGGCTGAGAATTTGATCGGCGCTCAAATAAACAATGGCAGCCAAACCCGCCACCAGCGGTAGGGGGGCTAACAGCGGTTGAATCAGCGTGAGCATCCAGGAGCTCGCCTGGGCCAGGCGAACTATTAGGGCCAGCAACACCAGGACCAGCATCACGGTTCCAAAGCAGCGCAACATCGCTCTGCCATCGACCCGGATCAGTGCTGCCAGCCTGGGTCGCCTCTGATTGAGGGCTAGTTGGGCCCCCCGCATCAACCCCACCACCAGCCAAAGCCCGGTAAGGGCATAGATGATCCAGGCACCCGCCGCCAGGGCGATGGCGATGGGGTCGGGCTTGCCCAGCAGCGACAGCACCAGGCTGCTCTCGTAGCGATAAAGCAGCTGGGCCGCCAAATTGGCGCCGCCGCTTAGCAGGGTGAACCCCATCAGCACCCAGGGGCAGTGGCTGAAGGCCGCCCAGCCCCGCTCGACGGCGCTGCGGATGGCCAGGGGGGGCTTGGGGCTGATCGTGGCCAGTTGGCTCATGGCGACTCAAGCAGCTCCAGCAGTCGCTCGGCACTGCTGGGCTCAACCGGCAGGATCGAAAGCCGGTTGCCCCGCTTCACCACCCCCAGCTGCTCGGGGCTGAAGTTTTCCCGCAAGGCATCCAGGCTGAGCAGCTGCTTGAAGTGGCGTAAGTAGCGCAGCCTGCAACAGTCCCAGCGGGGCTTTTGCAGGCTTGCGGCGGGATCGAAATATTTGGAGTTGGGATCAAATTGGCTGGGGTCGGCAATCTCGGTTTCAACCACCTCCATCAAGCCCACAATGCCCGGTGGTTTGGTATTGGAGTGGTAGAAAAAAGCCCTGTCGCCAATTTGCATGCTCCGCATAAAATTGCGGGCCTGGTAGTTGCGAATGCCATCCCATAGGGTGCTGCCCTCCCGCTGAAGATGGTCAATCCCGTAGACATCGGGCTCGCTTTTCATCAACCAATAGGCCATGGCCCGTTGCGGTCGCCTGGTGCGCGAATGTTAGGAGCTAGCTAGCTGAACGCCCTTACAGCGACATCACCAGCTGGCGGAAGTGATCACCGCGGGCCTCAAAATCGCTGTATTGGTCAAAGCTGGCGCAGGCTGGGGAAAGCAGCACCGCTAGGCAGCGATGGCTGCGGGCTAATTGGTCGGCCAGGGGTACGGCTTCAGCCAGGTTGTCGCAGCAGTGCACAACTCCGCTAAAGCCTGCTTGGCTAAGTAGTTGATGAAACTCTGCCTGGGCAGCTCCGTAGAGCACTACAGCTGCGGCTTTCTGTTGCAAGGCTGCCAGCCAGCTATTGGGATTGCCCTGCTTCGATGCACCACCGGCGAGCACTACTAGCGGACCGTCCAGGGCATACAGCGCCACCTCGGCGGCGTCGTAGTTGGTGGCCTTGCTGTCGTTGTAGAAGCTGACGCCTTGCTGCTCGCGGATGCGCTCGAGCCGGTGGGGCACGCCGGTAAAGCAGCGGAAGGCTTGCTCCATCTGGGCGCCGCTCAAGCCGGCTTCGAGCCCGGCCGCGGCGGCCAGCAGCATGTTTTGGCGGTTGTGGGCGCCGGGCATGGCTAGGCAATCGGCAGCCATTAAAAGTTTGCCGGGGCCGGGGTCGCCGGGCTGGTGTGCTTGCCATACCTGGCCGGCTTCGATCCAGAGACTGGGCTGGATCGTGGGGGGGAGGTCCTCCCGGCTGCCTGCGGTGACCCAGATGGCCCGCTGTAAGCCGGCGGCATGGGCGCGAAGGTCGGCGTCATTGGCGTTGAGTATGGGCGCCGTGGAACGCTCCAACAGGCTGCGCTTGATGGCCCGGTAGGCCTCAATGGTGCCGTGGCGCTCGAGATGGTCGGGGGTCAAGGTGGTCCAAATTCCCACCCGTGGTGATATTCGCGGGGCCGATTCGATCTGATAGCTGCTGAGCTCCATCACCAGCCAGTTGGGTTGGGGATCGCCGCGCTCCAGTCGCTCCAGCACCAGCTCGGCCCCAGAGAAGCCCACGTTGCCGCCCATCGGAGCATCGAGCCCAGCGTGCTGAAGCAGGTGGCTCACCAGGTGGGTAACGGTGGTTTTGCCATTGGTGCCGGTGATGCCGATCCAGGGCACGTCGCCACTGGCTTGGAAAGCCAGCTCCATTTCGCCTTTGGTACTTACTCCTGAGTTGCGCAGCTCCACCAGGGTGGGATGGTCCCAGCGGATGCCTGGACTCACCACCACGGCTGCGGGAGTGGTGCCAAGGGCGGCAAAGGCGTCGCCATGGAGGGGCACACCAAGCTGCACATCAATGCCTGCCTGGCGCAACGCGCTCGCTTTGGTTTCGAGTTCTGGGCTGGATTGGCTCTCAATCACCAGCACCGCATGGCCGAGATGATTGAGCAGCCGAGCAGCACCTATTCCTGAGCGTGCAAGTCCAACAACAACGGTTAGGTCCCTTGTTGCATCTGCCATCTCGGAACTTAGGGCTAATACTGAACTTTTAAATGGGCGATACTGGATTCGAACCAGTGACTCCTACCGTGTCAAGGTAGTGCTCTACCTCTGAGCTAATCGCCCCAGAAGCTTTGCCAGGTTACAGGTAGGCCTGATTCAGATAACCACTCAGCAGCGCACCAGCTCGATTCGCCAGCGCTCCCGCTTGGTTGCTGTGACCGTCTCAAGCTGCAGTTCGCCCCGGCCCTCCAACTGCACCCGGTCTCCCACCGTCAGCTGCCTGCTGGGACTGCTAACAGGCTGCCAATTGAGTCTCACCCTGCCTTGGCGAATCAGCTCGGCCATGCGGTTGCGAGATAACCCGAATCCGGCAGAGGCCACCGCATCGAGGCGCAGGGATGCTTCCACGGTTTGAAAGCGGCGGGGCAGGCGCGGCGCCGGAAGTTGCAACTCATGCAGGGGGCGGGCTTCTAGGGCCACCTCCACCGTGCGCACCATGGCGGTGCGGCCATCAAGGGCCGCGGCTTGAGCAGCCGTGAGAATTGCTTGGGCACCACGGTCGCCTCGTAGCCAGAGATCGCCCAGCTCTCCCTCCGCAGCGCCGAGGGCTAGCAGGCCCGAGCGGAAGTCCTGTCGCTCAGCCGGGTCAAATAGGAAATTGCCGCCCAGCTCCAGGCCCATCAGGCCGATGGCAACTTCATCGGCAGCAATGGCGGCGTCGTGACGCTGCAAAAGCAGCCGCTGGCGTTCAGCTCCCGGGTAGCCCCCCCGACTGGCTATCTCCAGCTCGGCCAGGCCTGCCAGGTGCTCTTGGGCCTGCTCAAGCAATGCCCCATCAAGAAAGGGGGTCCACACCGGCTTCCAGGTGCGCAGGGCCTGGTCTGCGGCAGCGATCACGGCTTCAAGGTCCCTAGCCATCGCCCAGTCGCACCACCGCCAGGGGTTTGGCCTGCTGCAGGGAGATCCAGGGCATATCGACGCCGTTGGCGGTTTCGGCCAGCAGCAGCCAGTTGCCTTCTTCCACCCGGTTGCGCAGGCTGCGGATGCGGTCGTCCTCTTCGGAGCGCACGCTCGCGGCGGCCGCAAAGCTGCCCATCCAGCCCGAACCCATGCCGAGCAGGGCGCCGATCAGGTGCTGGCTCCAGGCACCCGCAAAGGCGAAGGTGTCTAGATCGGTGATGTAGGTGAAGGTGAGGCCAGCCAAAAAGCCAAAGGGAATGAGCCAGCGCGCCATGCCCTGCTGGCGGGCCCGCCTTGCCACGGCAGGGTTTAGGCGGGCCACCTCGGCCATGGCCTGCTCTCCCTCGCCGATGGCCTCCAACTGCAGCAGCGGCGGCTGCAGCTCGGCCAGCCGATCCCGAAGCTGATGCAGTCTTTTGCGGTCGTTCAGAACCACCACCACACTTGTGCCCACGCTGCGCCCTACTCAGTGTTGTTGGGGCGATTCTCGCCGCTCACTACACTGCACGGCCGGCTCTCCGCTTCGTACCGCCGGGCATGACAAAGGTTCTCGTTTCGGATCCCATCGACCAGGCGGGGATCGACATCCTGTCCCAGGTGGCTCAGGTGGATGTGCGCACTGGCCTGCCCCCCGAGGAGCTCAAGGCGATCATCGGCGACTACGACGCCCTGATGATTCGCTCGGGCACCACGGTGACTGCCGAAATCATCGAAGCGGCCGACAAGCTGCGGATCATTGGCCGCGCCGGCGTTGGCGTCGACAACGTTGATGTGCCGGCGGCCACCAAGCGCGGTGTGCTGGTGGTGAACTCGCCTGAGGGCAATACCATCGCCGCCGCCGAGCAGGCCTTAGCCCTGATGCTGGCCCTCTCGCGCCATGTGCCCCACGCCCATGCCAGCACCATGGCCGGCGGCTGGGATCGCAAGAAATACGTGGGCAACGAGCTCTACAAGAAAAAGCTGGGCGTGGTGGGTCTCGGCAAGATCGGCTCCCACGTGGCCCGGGTGGCCAAGGCGATGGGCATGGACGTGATGGCCTACGACCCCTACGTATCTGCCGAGCGGGCCCAGCAAATGCAGGTGCGACTGCTGCCCCTGCCCGCCCTGTTTGCTGAAGCTGACTTCGTCAGCCTGCACCTGCCCCGTACCCCAGACACCGAGAACCTGGTGAACGCGGAGCTGCTAAAGACCATGAAATCGACGGCGCGGATCGTTAACTGCGCCCGCGGCGGCATCATTGACGAAGCGGCCCTGGCTGAGGCGGTCGAGAACGGCACCATCGGCGGCGCGGCCCTTGATGTGTACGCCAAAGAGCCCCTGGAGGCAGGTTCGCCCCTGCGGCAGGTCAAGGAGCGCCTAATCCTCACTCCCCACTTGGGTGCCTCCACCGAAGAGGCCCAGGAAAACGTCGCGATCGACGTGGCCGAGCAGATCCGCGACGTACTGCTGGGCTTGCCTGCCCGCAGCGCCGTGAATATCCCTGGCCTCAATGCCGAGGTGATGGAGCAGCTCAAGCCCCACCTGCAATTGGCCGAAACCCTGGGTCAGCTGCTGAGCCAGCTGGCTGGTGGCCCGATCAGTGAGCTCGAGGTGCGGCTCCAGGGCGACTTCGCCGCCCACCCGGCCCAGCCCCTGGTGGTGGCGGCCCTCAAGGGTTTGCTTTCCACCGCCCTGGGCGACAGCATCAACTACGTGAACGCCAGCCTGGAGGCCAAGGAGCGCGGCATCCACGTGCTGGAAGTCAAGGATGACGCCAGCCGCGATTTCGCTGGTGGTTCGCTGCAGCTCAGCTGCCGCAATTCCCAGGCCAGCCACAGCGTTACCGGAGCGGTGTTCGCCGAAGGCGAGCTGCGCATCACCACCATCGATGAATTCCCGGTGAACGTGGCTCCCAGCCGCCACATGCTGTTCACCCGCCACCGGGACATGCCCGGGATCATCGGCCAGTTGGGCTCCCTGTTGGGCGAGCACAACGTCAACATCGCCTCGATGCAGGTGGGCCGCCGCATCGTGCGTGGTGATGCCGTGATGGTGCTCAGCCTCGATGACCCCATCCCCCCCAGCCTGCTGGTCTCGGTGCACGCCATCGAAGGCATTCAGGAAGCCCACCCTGTAACCCTTTGATGGCTGCTGCCCCGGGCTGGTGGCGACTGGAGCTGGCCTCCCTGCCGGAGCTGGAGGAGTCCCTGCTCTGGAAGCTCGCTGAGCTGGGCATCCCCCGGGTAGCGGTTCAGCACCGCCCCGAAACACCCAGCCAGCGGCAGCTGATTGCCTGGTTGCCGGCGATCGATTGGCCTGAGCCGGAGCGGCAGCAGCTAGCTCGAGCTCTGGCGCCCCTGGCCGAGCCCTTCGGCTTGGCCTTGCCCCCGTTGAAGTGGATTCAGCAGGCCGATGAAGACTGGAGCCTCAGCTGGAAGCAGCACTGGCAGGCCGATCCTGTGGGCAAGGGGCTGCTGATCCTGCCTGCGTGGCTGCCATGTCCGCCCGAGCATGCCGAGCGGCGGCTAATTGCCATGGATCCGGGCAGTGCCTTCGGCACCGGCAGCCATCCCACCACCAGGCTTTGCCTGGAGGCCTTGGAGCTGCTGGCAGCCAGGACGCCAGAGGGGCTGGCTGGCCTGCGGGTGGCCGACCTCGGCTGCGGTAGCGGCGTGCTGGGCCTGGCGGCCCTGCGGCTGGGCGCGGCCTCGGTAGCGGCCGCTGATACCGACTCCCTGGCAGTGCGAGCCACCGCCGACAATGCCGCCCTCAACGGACTCACGCCTCAAGTGCGGGTGCAACTGGGCTCGGTTGAGGCCCTGGCTGAGCTGCTCGAGGGTCAGCCGGCCGATCTTTTGCTCTGCAACATCCTTGCTCCGGTGATTCAGGCCCTTTGTCCAGCCTTCAACACCGTGCTGGCTGCCAACGGCGTGGGTCTGCTCAGTGGGCTGCTCGTTGACCAGGCTCCGGCGTTGCAGCTGGCCCTGCGGGACGAGGGCTGGCAGGCCGAACTCACGGCCGAACAAAGCCAGTGGGGCCTGATGACGATCCAGCGTGTCGCATAAGGCACGCTGATCTGTGCCTTCAATTTGATTGGCCTTCCAGCGTTCTGGCCGCCAAATCGACAGTTAGGGCGTCCGGCGGATGTATGAAGGGCGGGTCCTACAGGCCCGGCTTCCGGGTGCCTGTGAGCCCCAATCTTTTTCATGGCTTCCTACAAGGTCACCCTCATCAGCGAGAGCGAAGGCCTCAACAA
>ERZ887849.396-NODE-396-length-47329-cov-9.918391_pt1 | contig 47329 bp, 43 predicted proteins | sample MGYA00521267_ERZ887849 | MGnify/ENA primary metagenome ERZ887849 (study PRJEB32303, sample SAMEA104408601) | aquatic metagenome | biome: Brackish water; feature: Pelagic; material: water | place: Baltic Sea | collected 2014-06-06T16:11:00 | depth 2,863 m ... | reverse complement strand
GGAAAGGTCGGACAGACGCGGAAGCTGAGCTGATCCCGGTGGATGCGGTCGTCGCCCGCTTGACACAGGTGGTTCGTACGCAATGAGCTATGTGCTGATCCTCTTCTTCTCACGGACTGGGCACATCGCCAAGCTCGCCGAAGCCATTGGCGAGGGCGCTGAATCAACTGGCATGGAGGCCCGTCTGCGAACCGTACCAAGCCTCCATCCGAGTTTTCATGACGCCGATCAGTCCGATCCGTTCATGGATGCGCAGGGATATCTTTACGCCAGTAAGGAAGACCTCGCCGATTGCGCCGCCCTTGCTCTGGGATCCCCTTCCCGCTTCGGTGCAATTGCAGCGCCATTGAAGGGATTTCTCGAACAAACCAGCGATCTCTGGCTCTCCGGCACCCTAGTTGATCGCCCCGCCGGCGTATTTACCAGTGCCTCTACCTTGCATGGCGGTCATGAGGGGGTCTTGCAAAGCATGATGATGCCCCTCATCCATCATGGCATGGTGGTGTGCGGTCTGCCCTATACCGAACCTGGTTTGCGGCAACTCAGCGGTGGTGGCACACCCTATGGTCCGAGTCACGTCGATCAGGAATCACTCGCACCACATGAACATGCTTTAGCGGTGGCATTGGGTCGCCGTCTCGCGCTCTGGAGCCTTCGTCGATGACTTCCTCTGTCGCCCATCGTTGGGCACCACCTATGTATCTGACACTGCGCGCCAGTCTGATCGGACTGATCGTGTTGAGACTGTCTGGACTGTGGCTATTGACGCCACCGGCATCACTGCTTGGAGCGGTCGGCCTGACGCTGATCTTGGTGCTCTTTATTCGTCCGGTTTGGACAGCGGACGTGAAGTCCTGCCTCTGGCTTTCGTTTGTCTCCACCCTCTTCTTCACCATTGGCGTCCTAAATGCCATGACCGAAAGCCGCGTGGCCTATGGGGTGGTTGAGTCCTTGCTGGCAGCCACGGTGTTCGTGAGTGCGATGATGTTCAGCCGCTATCAGGTCCAAATCCAAGCCTCAGATCAGGCCGAAATTGCCTGACAGAGCGCATCGCAAACTTGGTGTAATTGCGCGTCACTGATGATGTAGGGCGGCATGGTATACAAGGTACGGCCAAATGGCCGTAACCAGACACCATGATCTCGCGCGACTGCTTGCGCCTGAATCAATCGATCTGGATGATCCACCTCAATGGCACCCATCGCGCCCAACACCCGCGTCTCGACCAGCCCAGGTGCATCTAACTCAGTCAATCGGGCCTTCAGAATGGCCTCAATCTCTCCAATGCGAGACAGAATTGGCGTCTCTTGAAACAGGTGGATGCTTTCAAGCGCAATCCGACAAATGAGCGCATTTCCCATAAAAGTCGGCCCATGCATGAATGCACGTGCGGGGGAATCACCTAAAAATCCAGCGTAAACGGCATCTGTCGCCAAGGTCGCTGCATGGCCGCCGTATCCGGCGGTGAGGCCCTTTCCAAGTACCATTATATCCGGTGTGATATGCGCCTGTTCTGACGCAAATAAAGTGCCGGTGCGTCCAAACCCTGTCGCCACTTCGTCGCAAATAAACAAGACCTCAAACTCCGCGCAGAGCGCCCGTGCGCCTGCAAGATACGCGGGCGAATAGATGTGCATGCCCCCAGCGCCCTGCAACAGAGGCTCAACAATCATCGCGGCGATCTCGTGGCCATGCTCCATCAGTACATCTTCGAGCTGATCTAACTCAGCGGCGACCAACTCCTCACTTGCTGCATAGCCACCTGCCGGACTCGGCACAAAATGTTGCTTCGGAACCATCGCGGCAAAGAGTCGATGCATGCCCTCGGCTGGGTCACACACCATCATGCAAGCGGTTGTATCCCCGTGATACGCCTTCTCTAAGGCGATAAATTTTCGGCGCTCGGGGTGTCCTTGATTCATCCAGTATTGAATCGCCATCTTCAGGGCCACCTCGACCCCCACCGATCCTGAGTCTGAGAAAAACACGTGATTCAGGCCGTCTGGCGTGATGTCAACTAAGGCATCGGCGAGCGCCTCAGCAGGACCCGTGACCAACCCACCCAACATCACATGCGCGAGCTGATCCAGCTGTGCTTTGGCCACAGCATCTAAGCGTGGGTGACGGTATCCATGGATCACAGACCACCAAGAACTCACTCCATCAATCAAGCGTTCACCGCTCTCAAGCACCAACTCACACCCCGATGCTTCCACCACACGGTGATGCGATTGGGCGTGCGCCATTTGCGTGTATGGATACCACAGCGACTGACTCATCCTGCCCTCGTTGGCCACAGATGGTAGGCAATGAACCACATCACACAGCCAATCAAACCATCCAAGATTTTCCAAGACACTGGCTTGGCAAAGAGAGGTTCTAGCCAGCGGGCACCAAAGCCCAGGGCAATGAACCAGACCCAACTGGCGCTCACCGCCCCAACGGCAAAGCCGATACGGTCAGTGTCTGGAAACTGCGACCCAATACTTCCAATTAAAATCACCGTATCAAGATACACATGTGGATTGAGTAAGCTGACCGCTAAGATCGCGATGAATGCCCAATATGGAGAAGTCACGACCCGATCCGCAGGCATCAGACTCCGCTTCGACAGGGCTGCTTTGAAGCACAACGCGCCATAAATCAGCAAAAATCCAATCCCCCCGTAGCGTGCCCACACAGCAGCATCTGGAATCCAATCCAGAAGCGCCGACATCCCGAAGATCCCAGTGATCATCAAGATCGTATCAATAAATGCACTCACAACCACGGTCAAGGCAACCTGTTGGCGGGCCAACCCTTGTCGTAAAACATGGGCATTCTGTGCACCAATCGCAGCAATCAAGCCGATCGACACACCAAATCCGTTTAAAACCGGCCACAGTGCTTGCATACTCAAATGACTAAAACCTCAATCTTGGTCATAAATTAGACCAGTGTGGTATTCACAGCAATTCGCTAAGCCATGATGATGGGCCAACGTTGTGCACAGCACAACGCACGTTAACCGGCGAATGACGGGCACAGTGTGCACGTCACCAGAGGACAAAGAAAGCCACGGACAGGCAGTTACTTTTGGAATGAAGCCGGCGTCTTGAACGTCGCCCGACACGCGTCTCGGGCGACATAACTTCACCTGATGCAGAGGGGGTGATACTCATGGAAATGACACGCGAACAGCAGATCGTTGAAATTGAACAGGATTGGGCGACCAATCCACGTTGGCACGGGGTCACGCGGACTTATTCGGCGGAGGACGTTGTTCGGTTGCGTGGCAGCCTGCAACCCGCCAATACACTGGCCGACCGAGGCGCCCGAAAGCTTTGGGAGTTGGTCAATGGCGATGCGAAAAAGGGCTATGTGAACTGCTTAGGTGCACTCACCGCAGGCCAGGCGATGCAGCAAGTCAAAGCGGGCATCGAAGCAATTTACCTGTCAGGTTGGCAGGTTGCGGCAGACAACAATTCAAGTCTGACAATGTATCCGGACCAATCCCTCTATGCGGTGAACTCAGTTCCAACCGTGGTCCAGCGAATCAACAATGCATTCCGCCGTGCCGATCAAATTCAATGGAAGGCAGGAAAGAATCCAGGCGACGCCGACTGGGTGGATTATTTCGCGCCAATCGTGGCAGATGCTGAGGCTGGCTTTGGGGGTGTCCTGAATGCCTACGAACTGATGAAGTCAATGATTGAGGCAGGCGCGGCAGGTGTGCACTTTGAAGACCAACTGGCGTCTGTGAAGAAATGCGGCCATATGGGTGGCAAGGTCTTGGTTCCCACGCAAGAAGCGGTTCAGAAACTCATTGCTGCTCGCTTAGCGGCCGATGTGGCGGGGGTTCCGACAGTGCTTTTAGCCCGGACGGACGCCAATGCCGCGGATCTTCTCACGAGCGACTGTGACCCCTATGACCAGCCATTTTGTCTGGGTGAGCGCACTGCCGAGGGGTTCTATCGTGTGCGCGCTGGCATTGACCAAGCCATCGCACGTGGACTCGCCTATGCACCCTATGCAGACATGCTGTGGTGTGAGACTGCAACACCAGATCTCGAAGAGGCGCGGGTGTTTGCGGATGCTATTAAGGCGCAATATCCAGACCAACTACTGGCGTACAACTGCTCACCCTCGTTTAACTGGAAGAAGAATCTGGATGATGCCACGATCGCGAAGTTCCAGGCGGAACTCTCCGCAATGGGCTACAAGTATCAATTCATTACCTTGGCGGGGATTCACAATATGTGGCACAACATGTTTGAGTTGTCGTACAACTATGCACGCGGTGAAGGCATGAAACACTATGTGGAAATGGTGCAGCAGCCAGAATTCGCGGCAGCTGATCGTGGATACACCTTTGTCGCGCATCAGCAAGAAGTTGGGACTGGGTATTTTGATGACGTCACAACAGTGATTCAAGGTGGTCAATCCAGCGTCACCGCCTTAACCGGTTCAACCGAAGAAGAACAATTCTAAGCGTCAATCGTCTGATTGCTTGAATTCCAACTGGTGTCCCGCACTCTAATGCAGAGGGGGACACCATGCGGAACGTACTGATTGCAACACTACTCTACTCACTCACTCACTCAGCCCTTGCCGACACCCAAGTGATTGATGATTTTTCGATCGATCGGACTGAAGTCACGGTCGGTGCGTTTCGGGAGTTTGTTGCCGCCACTGGATTTACCACTGCAGCAGAGCGCGCCGGAGGTGGCGAAGTCTATGCACTTGGATGGACCCAACAGCCAGGCTGGATTTGGTCGCATCCATTTGGTGAGCCGGCCGAGGATGACGAACCCGTTGTCCATGTGACCTTCCCAGAAGCACGTGCGTACTGTGCGTTCCGAGGACAGCGGCTGCCCACCAACGCGGAATGGCAACGTGCCGCTTACACCGAATTCCGAGCAAACCCACCAGAACCCTTCCAAACTGGTCGCGCCTATCCCTACCCCACTGGTGACTTACCAACAGGTGCCAATTGTCTCAATGATTGCGGCATCACTCCTGCGATTGATCACAGCGCAAAACTGCGGCGTGGCATCGGCCATGCACCAGTCGGACGCACACCAGCCGGTGTCAACGGTCTCTACGATATGGGAGCCAATGTCTGGGAATGGGTCGATGGGGGGCAGGCAAACGCACGTGGTACGCGCGGTGGTTCATGGTGGTATGGACAAGAACGCATGCATCACACCGATCAGGCGACAAAGCCCGAAGATACCGCAGTGGTCTACATTGGATTTCGTTGCGCACAATCTCTGGCGCCACAATAAAACATTAAACGGCGGTCTGAACTGAGACCGTCTGTGAAGCCGCCACAGTCGCTTGCGCGACCGTGGCCAGCATCATCATGTTACTGAGGACGTGGGCGTCGACGTGGTGCGCTCGAGCCATCGCGTGCGCTGGCAACACCAGCGACACCCGGCTTGATCTCTGTCGGCGCCTTGCGCGCTCGTGATGGACGAGCTGCCCAATCTGTGGTGGTGCCCTCAGCGCGCGGTGGACGCGCATCAGACGGCCGTCTTGGCGCCTGACCGGTGCGAGCGGGCGCTGCGCCATCGCGATCCGGACGGGGTGCATACGGACGCGGTGCGCCATCACGCACAACCCGCTCTCCTCCCTCGCGACGAGCTGGTCGCGCGGCATCATCACGATATGGACGACTGTCACGAGCTGGGCGATCTGTTCGCTCACCACGACGTTCGGTGCCCGCATCAGCACCATCGGCACGGCGGGGCGTGCGCTCTGACTGCCGATATCCACTGGACTCGCCGGGACGATGTGATTTCGGACGCGGTGCGCCAGATCCCGACCGGCCACGCGCAGGTGGCTTACCTCCACGTGGGCGATCACCACCACCGCCACCACCGGCACGGAACAGCGGCTCTGAGGGTTCAAAACCCGCCACGACAGTGGTGGTGAGTTCTTTTTTCAGCAAGCGGCTAATGTCCCGAAACAGATTGCGCTCATCCGCTGACACCAGGGATAAGGCAACGCCCGTTTCGCCAGCGCGACCCGTTCGTCCGATCCGGTGCATGTAGTCGTCGGCGACCATCGGTAGCTCAAAGTTAATGACGTGCGGTAGCTTTTCAATATCCAATCCACGGGCCGCAACATCGGTCGCGACCATGACGCGGACTGCGCCACGCTTAAAGCGCTGCAATGCTTTCGTCCGCTGTGCCTGACTTTTATTCCCGTGCATCGCAACCGACGGCAATCCATCGATTTCCAGCTGTGTCGCAAGTCGCTCGGCGCCAAATTTCGTCTTCGTGAAAACAAGCACCTGTTGCCAGTTGTTCTGACCGATCAAATGGGTCAACAACGCAGTCTTCCGTGTCCGGTCAACATGAATGAATGATTGCTCAATCCGCGATGCTGTTTCTTGGCTATGGGCCACAGCCACTTCCACGGGTTGATTCAAGAACTGAGCCGCCAAGGCTTTGACTGGCGGATTGTAGGTCGCCGAAAACATCAGGCTTTGACGATCCTTGCGGCATAGATCAATGATCTTTCGAATGTCGTGGACAAATCCCATGTCGAGCATGCGATCCGCTTCGTCGAGAACCACAATCTCAATCTTCGACAAATCAATAGTGCGCTGATTGACGTGATCCAATAACCGGCCTGGCGTGGCGATCACCACATCGATACCTCGGCGTAATGCCTTGACCTGGGGGAAAAAGCCAACACCACCAAAGATCACTGTATGACGGATCCCCAACCCTTTGGAATACGTTTGCACGCTCTGGGCAACCTGTGCAGCCAGCTCCCGAGTTGGAGCCAGAATCAGTGCTCGCGGTGTTTCTAGGGTTTTCGAAGCCAATAACCGTTGCAGCATGGGAAGTGCAAAGGCGGCTGTTTTACCAGTCCCGGTCTGAGCGCCCGCCAATACATCGCGTCCCTCAAGGACATGAGGAATGGCTTCAGCCTGAACGGGGGTGGCATCGGTGTAACCTGTATTCGTGACGAGTTCGGGCAACAAGCCCAAGTCTTGAAAGCGCATCTTTCTTCCTAAACGCCAAGCATTGCTTGGCTGTAAGCGAGTCCATCGTCGATTCAGATTAGTTTCTGATACTCAACGCTGGACTGCGCAATGCGCTGAGAGGCGGGCACCATACTGGGTCACTCTAACCAATGCAAACTTTATTCGCTGCTTTGCACCATTAGGCAGTCCCTGAGACCGTGCGTATCGCCATGGCACGTTGTTGCGCGTCTGCAAGCACATCTCGCCGTCCCAAGATCCAATTCAGACGCACTTCGGCACGGGAATCCCCCCAAATCAAACATTGGTCACCCATCTGGAGCCCGAAGCCCTCTCCTGGAAAGGGCACAATATCGCCATTAAAACGCACGACCAATAGGCATAATGCCGGCAAGGGCGACCCATCCGGATCGACCAGCAGCTCGCACAGGGTCAGTGTGTGATCCGACATCCAGTCACAAGCGCCTGGCGCCATCGAGGGCGACAGGGTCACCGAGAAGTGCGTCATATGGGCGTCAGTGGGCAGTTGCTTCGCGCGAAGCCGACCGAGAATCCCTTCCACAAGCGGCTCAGGCATGCTCTCTAATTGCACTAAAAACTGGTGCAATAGAGGCGACCGGATCCGTGCGTACATTTCTTGCGCGATGATGCGACCCAAACGCAGCACAATATCGAAGGGCCCCGCAGTAAAAACCGGCTCACTGGTTGGACGATTCCGGCGAGCAACCATAAACAGTGCTGGATTCTCAGCCTGAGCGGTTAATACGATGGATAGATTGTCTCCATCATCGGGGGTCGCCGCGATCACTCCTGCTGCCGTCCCGATAGCAGCCTCGCGTAGGGTCGTGGCCTCCGTACCAAGACCACGAACCATCCCCGCCACGCCGCCGGTGCGCAATGGTTCTGGTGAAATCAAACGAAATGCCACATCGGCACGCCGAAAAGCGTCCACCAGAGTCTCTGCAAATCGTCCTGTTGAGCACAAAATCCAATGTCCGTTTGGAACAACAGGCGGCTCAGGGACATTCCGGATTTCGGGGTCGACCAACTGCTGGTAGAGCGCGTATGCCGCCGGGCGCGTGATCAGTTGCACCATTTCTCGCGCCATAATGCGATAGGGATCAATCACCACTTCAACATCAAAGCTCAGTAGATTGCGGGTGGTTGAATCGCGCTCAGAACGCGAATAGACAGGGACACGAGACGCCAAAATGCGGGCATTGGTCGCAATCGTTAAATTGATCTGATCGTGATCGGTCATTGCCAGCACCCCTCGACACAAGGGGTGTTTAACGCCGGCATCGACGAGTACCTGTGGCTCGCCTGCATCACCCTTTAGCACATCGATCTCGTAGGGTAATTCCGACATTCGAGCGGTATCGACACGGCCCTGATCACCATCAATCACCACGCACCGAATCCCATGCTCTGCCAAAAATCGCACCAGTTCAGAGCCCGCACTGCCATAGCCGCAGACGATCCAAAATGGAACCTTTAACGAGTGAATCCGGGTCACGAACCGACGATGGTTTCTGAGTTGCTTGAATGCAGGATCCGACAACACCGACAACACCGAGCCAATGGCATACAACCACGCAATCACCGATGCATAGAGGACAAACAACATCCACATCCGTTGGGCATCTGTAAATGCGTAAGGAATCTCACCAAAACCAATGGTGCTTCCGGTGTAGCTCACAATGTAAAACGCGTGCAAAAAGCTCAGACGCCAGACTTGGCCCTGATCATCCTCACCTGGAATCAACACGAGCCCCAAGACACTGACTGCGTAGACAAGGATGAGCACCACCAGAGGGGTCCTCAACTCAACCAACAACAGCCAGATCGGTGTGGCCGTCTTCTGTGCGGGGCTTCGCTCGTGTGCGGACATTCCTACCGCTTCAGTTGAATTGTTTCGGACAAGAGCAGAATCACGCTGGTGACATTGGCAAGCATCGCGCCACCGGCTAAGGACACAATACTCGCCATCATTGCCGGACTGACTTCACCCAATACCTGACTACTGTAAGCCCATATCAGTGCGGCAATAATCAGTTGTAAATCGGCGACCAAACTGGTTGCCAACAACACCGCGCCAATGTGTGAGCGATCGCCAATCTTTAGCACAGTCGCCACAAGCGATACGACCAGTGCGAGAAAAAACTCAAACGGACTGTGGTGATCAGGATTATCAATCTCACCCCAAAAAAACCCAAAATTGAGTGTCAGAGCAAGGACGATGAAAAAGGCAAACCAAACGCGTTGTGTATTCATTTCAGGGCGTTCTCCAGGAAGGGGGTCAAACCCCGTCCTGGGTATCCTCGCCGATTATGCGGTCGGATGCGACACCTGCTGGAGAGCAGCCGCTGTTTCAGAGGGCAATAGATCGGCAATTGCATCACGCTCGCTGACGAGTTCATCGTGGGTCGCGTCCATCTTCCCGCGCGAGAAATCAGAAACGTCGTAGCCCTGAACAACCCGATAATCACCACCCTCACAAATGACCGGGTAGCTATAAATGACCCCTGGAGCAATGCCGTATGATCCATCTGAGGGCACCGCCATCGACACAACCTGACCTGCCGTGCCCACAACCCAATCGCGCATGTGATCGATCGCCGCCTGAGCAGCAGATGCTGCTGACGACGCACCACGTGCATCAATAATCGCCGCACCTCGTTTCGCAACGGTTGGAATGTAATCATTTTCGTACCATGCACGATCAATCAGATCGAGTGCTGGACGACCACCAACCGTGGCACGGTGAAGGTCTGGGTACTGCGTCGGCGAGTGGTTACCCCAGATACAGACATTTGCGACATCGGTCGGTTGCCCCTGTAAATGATGGGCCAAAATCCCAACCGCTCGGTTGTGATCCAAACGCGTCATCGCGGTAAATTGTCGTGGATTCAGACTCGGCGCATTGCGTGCTGCGATCAATGCATTGGTATTGGCAGGATTACCCACGACAAGTACGCGCACATGACGCGCCGCATGCGTATTCAATGCGTTTCCCTGCACCGAGAAAATCTTGGCGTTTTCTTTGAGCAAGTCCGCGCGCTCCATCCCAGGGCCACGCGGCCGAGCGCCAATTAAGAACACGATCTCCGCATCTTTAAAGCCACTTTCCGGATTGTCATGAGTGGTCACCCCATGCAACAGCGGGTATGCACAGTCGATCAACTCCATGACCACTCCATTGAGCGCAGTCATCGCAGGTGGAATCTCCACCAACTGGAGGATCACAGGCTGATCTTTCCCCAATAGCTCGCCAGCAGCGATTTTGAACAAAATAGTGTAGCTAATGGCGCCAGCAGCACCAGTGACAGCAACGCGAACAGGGTGTTTCATTCCGGACTCCTTATCGGGAATTATCGTGTAAACGCTTCGTCATCCATTGGCCGATGACCGCAAGTTGTTCTGGGACCACGCTATGTGGCATCGCAAACGCCTGAAATTCAGTGGCATATCCCAAAGCCTCGAGGGACTCTTTGGCTGCCTCACCAAGCACAAATGGGACCACAGGGTCTTGTGTCCCATGATGGATTGCAATCGGCAATTCGGCGGGGGGTACTCCGGGCTGCAAGGACGTATCCTGTTCACCCACCCAATAGGTCGAGAGTGCCAAAATACCAGCGAGCGGAACCGCACTGCGGACCCCGGCGTAGAGCGCCACGGCCCCACCTTGACTGAATCCAACCAACACAATGCGGGTACTCTCAATACCGTCTGCAATCTGTGCAGCAATGATCTGATCCACCCGCGTCGCCGAGCGACGAATGCCCGCTACATCAATTTTTCGGGCCAAGTCCATGGCGACAATGTCGTACCATGCAGGCATCGCCATACCACCGTTGACAGTGACGGGTTGGACCGGTGCATGCGGAAAGATAAATCGCGTCTGGGGCAGACCTGCAGCCCGAAGCATCGGCACAACAGGCGCAAAATCGTCTCCACTTGCACCCAGTCCATGGAGCCAAATCACCGCACTATCGGCAGGGCCTACTGGCTCAGAAACAATTGATTGATCCATCTTTTTTCCGAATTCTTAAGGAAGCCATGAACGAGGTGCGCTATCGTACTGCGCAGTTCAATCACGGACTTTGTCATGTCGAGTAGTTTACGCGCAATCGCACTCGCAGGTGCAACATTCGCCGGTGGGATTCTGATCGTGGCCCTCTTGCCACTCAAACTGTTGCCGTGGACGCGTCATCTTGGATTTCGAGGCATCAGTTGGGTCGCCACCTCTTGGGCCGACTGGGTGCGTCGATTCTTAAGGCGACTGCCGATTCGCTGGACCATCGAGGGCGAGCAGCCCACACCAGATCACACGTATATGGTCCTCGCCAATCACCAGAGTTGGGTGGATATCTTAGCGGTCTTACTGGCCATGGGTGAGGGCTCACCGATGCCTCGCTTCTTTATGAAGTTTGAGCTGCTCTATGTCCCGATTATTGGGCTGGCTGCCTGGGGACTCGACTATCCAATCATGCGACGCTATTCGGCGGAAGCGATCAAAGCCAATCCGGCGCTCAAAACACGTGATCTGGACTACGCCCGTCGGGTCTTATCGGCACATCCTGAAGCAGCCTGTGTGGTGGTTAACTTTGCGGAAGGAACTCGATTTTCTGACGCAAAACGACAATTGAATCGCTCGCCATATCAGCACTTGTTGAAGCCGAAAGTGGGCGGGCCACAGTTGGCACTCGACTGCCTGAAAGATCGGATTCACGGTGTGGTCGATATCACCATCGACTATCCAAACGGAGCGCTCTCGCTTTGGAATCTTCTGGCTGGCAAGATTCCAGAAGGACACATCCATATCCGTATTCTGCCAGTGCCGGAAGCTTTCCAGAAAACCTTGACGGAGTTGGATGAGCTCAAAGCCTTTCGGCATTGGATTAATGGGCTGTGGGCGGACAAAGATGCCCGCCTCAGCACCTGGCGGCAAGGCTCAGCGATACACCGGGAAGGCATCACACAATGATTGTGCCGCCTGCCGAACTCGTTGTCGGGTCGCTTGATCCTCCAGCTGATCGAGAACGTCGCAGATCAAATGCGCAAGTTGGTCACACTGCGCCTCTTCAAAGCCCCGAGTTGTCACGGCAGGTGTCCCAATCCGAATCCCTGAGGTCACAAAAGGTGACTGAGGATCATTTGGCACAGCATTCTTATTCACCGTGATATGGGCATCACCCAAGGCGGCATCGGCTGCCTTCCCGGTAATTCCTTGTGCCACTAAATCGACCAACATCAGGTGGTTATCCGTCCCCCCTGAGACAATTTTGTAGCCGCGATCCATAAACACCTGAGCCATCGTTTGCGCATTGGCAACCACTTGCTGTTGATAGGCCACAAAAGTGGGCTCCATCGCCTCTTTGAATGCCACTGCTTTCCCAGCAATAGCATGCATCAACGGACCACCCTGCATACCCGGAAAAACTCCTGAATTGAGTTTCTTATGCAGGCTTTCATCCTCGGATCCCGACAGGATTAATCCTGACCGTGGGCCTCGTAGGGTTTTATGGGTCGTCGTCGTCACCACGTGAGCATGCGGAATCGGAGAGGGATAGACGCCTGCAGCGACCAAACCAGCGATGTGCGCCATGTCCACCAAAAAGTACGCACCCACATTGTTGGCAATTTCACGTAACTTCGCCCAATCAACAATCCGCGAGTAGGCAGAAAAACCACCCAGCAATAGCTTCGGCCGGTGCTGCTCCGCCAAATCCGAGATTTGGTTGTAATCCAAGTACCCCTCGGCATCGATGCCGTATTGCACGGCGTTGTATACCTTGCCTGAGAAATTCACATGCGCGCCATGGGTGAGATGACCTCCATCGGCGAGCGACATACCCAACAACGTGTCCCCAGCTTCGATCAATGCCAGATAGGCCGCCGCATTCGCCTGGGAGCCTGCATGGGGTTGCACATTGGCATAGCGCGCGCCAAACAGCTGACATGCGCGCTCAATCGCGAGTGTCTCCACCACATCCACATGCTCGCAGCCGCCGTAGTAACGCTTCCCGGGGTAGCCTTCTGCATACTTATTCGTGAGCACTGATCCCTGTGCCTCCAAGACCCGTGGACTGGCATAGTTTTCCGATGCAATCAGTTCAATATGGTCTTCCTGACGCGCTTCCTCGGCACGCATGGCGGCGGCCAGCTCAGCGTCATAGGCGGAAATCGGGGTCGTGTCACGATACATGCGGATTCCTTTTCAATCGGGAGTTGATTGCCAGGGTGGGCAGAAGTGCACATAATAGCGTCTCGATCGCTTGCATGGAATTTGAAATGCAGCATCGGTGTGAGGAAGAGAGCGTTGATCGCCGCCGAAGGAGCAACCGACCCGGAAACTCTCAGGCCCCCGGACCGTGCACCGAACATCGAATCTGGAGAGCAGCATGCTGCACCGAAGGAGTAAGCCCGTGGTGGTGAATCTCTCAGGTCAATGACAGATGGGTCATGCGAATCACCGCCCTGGGAGGGTTGCATGACGTCTTTATTACGGACACCTTTATACGAGCTTCATGTTGCCTGTGGTGCAAAGTTTGCACCTTTCGCCGGCTACGAGATGCCAATCCAATATCCGCTAGGCGTGAAGGGTGAACATCTGCATACCCGCGCTCAGGCCGGGTTATTTGATGTGTCGCACATGGGCCAGATCCGGATTCAAGGGCTCGGTGCCACGGCAGCGCTTGAGCAGGTCGTGCCTGCCGCGTTGCAAGAAATGCAACCTGGCCAAATCCGATACTCGCAACTCACCCTCCCAAATGGTGGGATCCTGGATGATCTCATGCTGACAAAGATCGCTGAAGATGACTGGTTTTTGGTCGTCAATGGCGCCTGTAAACATGGCGATCTTACGCATTTGCAGACACAGCTTCCCGCGCATCTCACCATCCATTACCTCTCGGAGCAGTCTCTCATTGCGATTCAGGGGCCGGCTGCGCGCACAGCGCTCACCACCCATATTCCAGAGGCCGCTCGCCTTCCGTTTATGACCGCGCAACCAATCCATTGGCGGGGTCATGACATGATCCTCTCCTGCTGCGGGTACACCGGTGAGGATGGATTTGAGCTCTCGTTACCCAACGCCGCAGTCGCCGACTGCGCTGCCCTCTTGACAGATTTGAATGACACCACCTGGGTCGGCTTGGGCGCACGTAACTCACTGCGGTTAGAGGCTGGACTCTGTCTTTACGGTCACGATATCAGTACCGACACCACGCCGATTGAAGCGGATTTACTGTGGTCTATCCAACCCCGACGCCGTGCTGAGGGGGGGTTCCTTGGCGCTGACGTGATTCAAAGGCAGCTCCGAGAGGGCCCAAGTCGAAAGCGAGTTGGCATCCGGCCAGAAGATGGCAAAACACCGATTCGCGATGACACTCCCTTACTGACTCCGGACGGGGAGACGATCGGACACATTACATCGGGTGGATTTGGGCCAACGATCGAGGGTCCAGTGGCAATGGGCTATGTCGCCGCGGCCTATCAATCACCCGATGCTCAGGTCATTGCGCGAGTACGGGGTCGTTCACTACCCTGTCGGGTGACCAACGCAGTATTCTTTCCACCTCGTTATCGACGGACATTGGCGTAAGGACAGACAGATGACAGTGAAATACACCAAAGAACATGAATGGATTCGCTTAGACGGCGATATCGCGACCATCGGAATCACCCATTTTGCCCAAGAACAGCTGGGGGATGTGGTCTTCGTGGAGCTCCCTGATACAGATACAGCCTGCGAGACCGGCGATGAAGTCGCTGTGGTCGAATCCGTCAAAGCGGCCAGTGATATTTATGCGCCTGTGAGTGGCGTCATCATTGGCGCCAATGACGCACTGAACACTCAACCGGAACTCGTGAACTCTGACCCAGAGGGCGAAGGTTGGTTTTTCCAGATGCGTCTTGCGGATACCGCGGACCTGGATGACCTCCTCGATGAAGCGGAGTACCAGACTTTTATCCAAGACGCCTAATCCACTGAGGACATGACGTGAGCCAGCAACGCACCTTCCGCGATCGACACATCGGTCTCACACCCGATGATTACCCGACACTGTTTGCCGCGCTTGGCGTGGCCGATATGCAGACACTGATCGATGCGGTCGTCCCGACCACGATTCGGATGCAACAGCCGCTGCAACTTCCCGATGCACTCTCTGAAGATCAGGCGTTAAGCGAGCTGAAAGCCATTGCAAAGACCAATCAGGTATTGCGTTCATTCATCGGACAAGGCTATTACGGCACCCTCACCCCTGCCGTGATTCAACGAAACGTCCTCGAAAACCCAGCGTGGTATACAGCGTACACGCCCTACCAACCCGAAATTTCCCAAGGCCGACTCGAAGCGCTGTTTAATTATCAAACAATGATTGTCGAGCTCACCGGTCTCGCGGTCGCCAACGCATCACTGTTGGATGAGGGAACCGCCTGTGCTGAAGCGATGACACTGTGTCAACGCGCTTCAAAATCGAAATCGCGTCGCTTTTATGTGGCAACGAATGTCTTTACCCAAAGCTTGGCCGTTTTACACACCCGTGCTGACCCACTGAGCATCGAACTCATTCCCTTTGATCCAACCACACCCCCTGTGTTCGAAGATGCCTTTGGCATGCTTGTTCAATATGTGGGCGATACCGGCGCCATTGTTGATTTAACCACCCTACTCCCGGCGGCCCGGGCGGCTGGACTCCTCACCGTTGTGGCGGCAGATCCCCTAGCCTTGACCCTACTCAAAGCCCCAGGTCATCTTGGAGCGGATATCTGTTTGGGTAGCACACAACGATTTGGGGTGCCGATGGGTGCCGGTGGACCGCACGCAGCCTTCTTTGCGGTCGCCGATGGGCTCAAACGGATGATTCCAGGAAGACTGGTTGGACAATCGATTGATGCACAGGGCCAGCCCGCTTTTCGCTTGACGTTGCAAACCCGTGAGCAACATATTCGTCGCGAAAAGGCCACCAGTAATATTTGTACAGCCCAAGTGCTTCTTGCCAATATTGCAGGCTTCTACGGGTGCTATCACGGTCCTGATGGCCTGATTGCCATTGCTGAGCGCGTGCATGAATACACGGGTCGTCTGGCTCATGCGCTTTTGAATGCGGGTCTCACCACGAATCTGAGTTTTTTTGACACCCTGTCGGTGGCGATTGCCAATGCGGAGGCGCTTGTTCAGCAGGCAGAGGCACAGGGCTATAATTTATATCTCCAAGGACCAGGCGTGGTCAGTGTGTCATTGGATGAGACCACACAAGCACACGAGATCGAGGCCATCGCAGCCTTGTTTGCCGCGCACCTAACCGATGACTCCATTGCCGGAATCCCAGAGACTTGGCGTCGTAATGATGTCTTTATGAGTCAACCAGCCTTCCACGCGCATCGCTCAGAAACCGAGATGATGCGCTACTTGCGGAAGCTATCTGATCGTGACCTTGCGCTCGATCGAGCAATGATCCCGCTGGGCTCGTGCACAATGAAGCTCAATGCAGCAGCAGAAATGGCACCGATTACCTGGCCTGAGTTTGCTGAGATCCATCCATTTGCGCCAAGCCATCAGACACAGGGCTACCAACGGCTGTATTCCGAGTTATGCACATGGCTGTCTGAGATCACCGGGTATGCGGGCATTTCGCTCCAACCAAACTCAGGGGCGCAAGGTGAGTATGCCGGCCTCTTGGCAATTGCGGGCTACCATGCAAGCCGCGGCGACAGCCATCGCACGGTGTGTCTGATCCCCTCGTCGGCGCACGGTACTAATCCTGCCAGTGCCCAGATGGTGGGCATGCAAGTGGTGGTCATTGGCTGTGATACCGATGGCAATATTGATATCGCGGATTTGCGTGAAAAAGCGGATCACTATCGTGACCGACTCGCCTGTCTTATGATCACCTATCCCTCTACCCACGGCGTCTTCGAAACAAACATTCGCGAAATCTGCGACCTCATCCATGCCTATGGCGGACAGGTCTATATGGATGGCGCTAATCTGAATGCGCAAGTCGGACTCACCAGTCCTGCATTGATCGGATCGGACGTCTCGCACCTGAACCTGCATAAAACATTCTGCATTCCGCATGGCGGTGGCGGACCGGGCGTTGGACCTATTGGCGTCGCTGCCCATTTGGTGCCCTTTATGCCTGGACACCCGATGCTCGATGCGGACACGCCTGTTGGGCCGGTCTCAAGTGCACCCTATGGCTCCTCGATGATTTTACCGATTTCTTGGATGTACATTCGGATGATGGGTGCCGAGGGACTGACATCGGCCACAGAGCACGCCATCTTGGCAGCCAACTATCTTGCCAAACGACTGCAACCACACTATCCCGTGCTGTATACGGGCGCTTCTGGTTGGGTTGCCCATGAATGTATTTTGGACACGCGTGACGTCAAAGAGTCGGCGGGCATCAGTGTAGACGACGTCGCAAAGCGCTTAATCGACTATGGATTCCATGCTCCAACGATGAGCTGGCCGGTTGCCGGCACACTCATGATCGAGCCAACTGAGAGCGAGAGTCTTGCTGAATTAGATCGGTTTTGTGATGCCATGATTCAAATCCGTGAAGAGATCGCGGCGGTCGAATCTGGACGCGTTCCCCTGTCCGATAGCGTGCTGGTGCATGCGCCCTTCACTGTTGATGTGCTCACTCAGGATACATGGCCGTTCGGTTTTCCGCGCAGCCAGGCCGCGTATCCAATTCCAGAGTTACGGACTGATCGTTACTGGCCACCCGTTGGGCGGATTGATAATGTCTATGGCGACCGCAATCTTGTCTGTAGTTGCGCACCACTCTCCGCGTATCAAGAGGATCCCACCGAGGCCGCATGACAGACTCCAACCAACGCCCCAAGAGCGGGGACAAGATCGTCAATGCAGTGGGCGTGAAAGCCATCAAAAATGGTCAAAAGCATCAACCTGGTGCCTCAGCCCCCAGAGGGGATAAGCCTCGGTGGCTGAAATTCATCACTCCAGGTGGGCAAGGCTATCAAGACGTCAAACAGATTGTTCGGACCCATCGCTTGTCGACCGTCTGTGAAGAGGCGATGTGCCCAAATATCGGCGAATGCTGGAGCGCTGGCACGGCCACCATTATGCTGATGGGATCCGTCTGCACTCGGGCGTGTAAGTTTTGCGCGGTGGATACCGGTAACCCGAAAGGTTGGTTAGATGCCGACGAACCGGATAATACAGCACGCTCGGTGGCATTGATGGGGCTGAACTATGTTGTCCTCACCAGTGTCAATCGTGATGACCTGCCAGACGGTGGGGCGGCGCACTTTGCCGCAGCCATTCGAGCCATCAAGCGGACATGCCCAGACACGGCTGTTGAGGCCCTCACTCCAGATTTTCAGGGTGTGTTAGCGGATGTGGAAACCTTGGTTGATTCAGGCCTCGAGGTCTTTGCCCAGAACCTCGAAACGGTCAAGCGGCTCACCCATCCCGTACGAGATCCACGCGCGTCCTATCAGCAAACACTGACTGTGCTGCAGCACGGTAAGCAGTATCGGCCCGCGTTGTTAACCAAGACCAGTTTGATGCTCGGTCTCGGTGAGACCGAGGACGAGATCAAGCAGGCAATGGACGATTGTCGAGACCACGGGGTGGATATTCTGACCTTTGGCCAGTACCTCAGACCCACCGCAAACCACCTCCCCATCGCTCGCTACGTGACTCCAGATGAGTTTGAGACCTATCGCCAGTGGGGGCTTGAACGCGGCTTTTTGGAGGTCGTCTCAGGCCCAATGGTTCGATCCAGCTATCGCGCCGAACAAGCATTACTGAAAAATAATGCGGGCATTGAGAATCAAACATTGGCGCGCATTCCAACGATTCCAGTGCAATGAACTGGTTCACCCTAACCGGACTCCTCTGCACCTTAGGGCTGTCCACAGGGTGTCAGAATCCGATTCGCGATCCAATCGACTCGGTTGTCGACCAAGTCACCACGGATCGTCAGGAGATCACCAAAGGCCGGCGACAGTATCCCTTCGCATTAGCGCAGTCTGGTGGAGAACTGGTCACACTGGTCAGCACCACGGACTATCTAAACGGGTTGATACAACGTCTCGCGCGCACCACAACAACCGCCTTCCCATGGGAGATCCGGTTGGTCAATGATAGCTCGATCAATGCTTGGGCACTTCCCGGCGGAAAGATGGGTGTCAATTGGGGGCTCCTTGACGCCGTAGAATCCGAATCCGAGCTGGTCTCGGTCCTTGGTCACGAAATGGCGCACAGTCTCGAGCGCCATGGCACCGGCCAGCAAACCATGGGCTCACTTGTCGGCCTCGCCAGTACGCTGATTGAGATCGGCTTGGGCGATCGCGCACAAACACAGACTGGTCAGCAACTATTGAGTCTCGGTCAGGGTGTGATCATGGGCCAATACAGCCAGTCCAATGAACTGGAAGCCGACCGTGAAGGCGTACGTCTAATGGTTGCTGCGGGCTTTGACCCACGCGGCGCCATGCAGATGCAAGAGAAGCTGGCACGTCTTGGCAGTGGCGGAAACTCGATTGCCCAGAAAATTTTAGGTACCCATCCGGTGAGCCGAGAGCGTCTCGCGGCAATTCAATCGGTCGTTGCCGGCTATCCGGCCAGTGATCAACCCGAATCCCGCGATTTTCAGCGGATGAAAGCAGAACTCAGTGCCACCCGCAGTGCACTGGATTTAGTCACCAAAGCGCGGCAGGATGGGGGGAAGAAAGCGTGGGAGAGTGCACTTTCCCACCTTGCCAAGGCACACGCCCAGCGACCGGGAGAACCGAGTTTCTGGCGACTACAAGCGGAACTATTGGTCGCCGCCGGGCGACCTGGTGATGCAGTCGAGGCTGCCTTACAGGTTGTCAACCTCGCCCCCGACGACCCGATCTCAGAGATGCTCCTCGGGTATTGCTACGACGCTGCGGGGGATCAGGCCAATGCACAAATCGCACGCGACCGTGCAAAGCGACTGGCCCAGTAATTAATCCTCGCCGACCGGTTGCTCGTCATTGTCTAACTCGTACCACATCGCATTCAAAATTCCGAAAGCACAGGCAAGTCCAACGCCCAATATCCACGTGAAATACCACATCGATTCTGCTCCTCAGTACACACTGTCTGCGTTCTTTTCAACATACTCGGCGGTAACCCGACCGAATAGCACCTTAAATACCCAGGCGGTATATGCCAAAATAATTGGTAAAAATAGGGCTGTTGCTCCCAACATAATGCCCAAAGTCAGTTCACTGGACGACGCATCCCACGCGGTCAGGCTGGCATTTGGATCGAGAGAACTTGGCAAAATCATCGGGAACATGGTCAACCCAACGGTTGAAATAATCCCAATAATCGAGACCTTTGATCCCAAAAAAGCCAGCCAATCGATCTGCGCCCGTAAACTCAAGCGCGCAACTAACATCCCCAGCACCCCAGCCACTGGGGCAATCCACATCAGTGGATAGGTGATGAAGTTCTGGGTCCAACCGCCGTCAACTAACGCAACAGTTTTCAGCAGCGGATTCGAGGGGCCATCTGTGACAATCTCACTGGTAATCACATAACCAGGCAAGACCTGATGCACGATGACTCCTAGCCCAATAAAGAGAATCGCGACCGCTAAACTCGCCCATTGCGCGTAGGCCGCCGCTCTCACACGAACAGGACCCGTCGACTTCAGACCTAACCATAACGCGCCATGCACAGTGAGCATCAATACACTCAATACCCCAGTCGCCAGGGCAAATGGGTTCAACAACCCCCACAAGGTTCCGGTATAAAAAGAACGGAGATTGTCATCAAAGTAGAACGGTACCCCAAGAAGCACATTCCCCACGGCGACACCAAAAATCAGTGCTGGGACAAATCCACCAATCCATAGTCCCCAATCCCACATCGCACGCCATTTGGGACACTCTCGCTTGGACCGAAACTTAAAGGATACCGGGCGAAGAATTAATGCCACGAGGGCAATATACATCGCGAAATAGAACCCCGAAAAACTCACCGCATACAGGGCAGGCCAGGCGGCAAAAATGGCACCCCCACCCAAGATTAACCACACTTGGTTCCCTTCCCACACGGGGCCTATGGTATTAATCGCCAACCGCTTTTCTGTCTCAGTTTTTGCCACCAGTGGTAATAAGGCAGCCACGCCCATATCGAATCCGTCGGTGACCGCAAATCCAATCAGGAGAATTCCTAACAGGGCCCACCAAATGACCCGTAACACGGTGTAATCAAGCCATTCCATCCCTATGCTCCTATTTTCCATATGCGGGTGTGAATGCACCCGGCGCCTTTGACGCGTGATCTGTCGGGGTCTGATAAGGTCCTGCAAGAATGATTTTGCGCAGCAGGCCAACCTCAATCACTGCCAACGTCGAGTAAATCACCACAAACCCAATCAAGGTGGTCAAGACCGCCCCATAACTCAAACTCGAGACCGCCAAAAAGGTGGGTAATACCGAATCAATCACCCAGGGCTGGCGACCAAATTCGGCCACAAACCAACCGAGCTCTGATGCCACCCAAGGCAGTGGAATTGACAGCAGACAGGTCCATAAAAACCAACGATGCGCACTGTGTTGGCGCCGCGCAACGAGCCAAAACGCGTAAGCGAACACCGCAATAAAGAAGAATCCGAGCGCCACCATCAAACGGAACGTCCAGAACAGTGGTGCGACAGGCGGAACGGTATCCCATGCCGCTTCTACCACCATCTCAGGGGTCGCAGTCCGCGGATCTTCAACATACAGCTTCAATAACAGGGCATAGCCCAAATCCACCTTGTGCGCATCAAATCGCGCGCGCTCGAGCAGATTTGATCGATCTAATTTCAACGTCTCAAGGGCATCATAGGCAATCAAGCCGTTATTGATGCGAACCACGGCGTGTTCGACGAGTTCCAAAATGCCAGGTACTTCCTCATCGAGCGACCGGGTTGCAATCAAGCCAAGTACATAGGGAATATGAATCGCATAGTCGACCGTTTGAGTCTCCTCATTCGGTAGACCGATCAAGGTAAATGATGCCGGTGCTGGCAAAGTCTCATACATCCCTTCCATGGCCGCCATCTTCATCTTCTGATTTTCACTCACCGTATAGCCCGACTCATCGCCAAGAACGACCACAGACAGGGCACTGGCAAGCCCAAAGGATGCGGCCACCGTCATAGACCGCTTGGCAAAATCAATATTGCGTTGAGTCAGCAGGTAATACGCGCTGATTCCCAAGACAAACATCGCCCCGGTGACGTAGCCTGCGCTGACTGTGTGGACAAATTTCGCCTGAGCCACTGGATTGAAAATCACGGCCCAAAAGTCGGTCACTTCCATCCGCATGGTGTCTGGATTGAATTCGGAGCCAACTGGGAAGTTCATCCAACCGTTGGCCACCAAAATCCACAGCGCTGAAAAGTTAGAGCCCAGCGCGACCAGCCACGTCACCATCAAATGACCCACCCTGGTGAGCTTATCCCAACCAAAGAAGAACAGTCCGATGAAGGTGGCTTCCAAAAAGAATGCCATGAGGCCTTCGATCGCCAGTGGGGCACCAAAAATATCGCCAACATAATGACTGTAATAGGCCCAGTTCATCCCAAACTGAAACTCCATCACAATGCCGGTGGCCACACCCACTGCAAAATTGATTCCAAATAACTTACCCCAGAAGATCGTCATATCTCGCCAGACTTGGCGATTTGTCATGACGTAGACACTCTCCATAATCGCGATCATGAAGGACAGCCCGAGGGTCAGTGGTACGAATAAAAAGTGGTACATTGCGGTCATTGCAAACTGCAACCGCGACAGTTCAACTAAGCCAGGATCAATCATCGTCGCATCCCTACGCGCAAATTTGAGGTAACCTTACGCGCTTCTCGCGATCAGCTACTGACACAAGCAACCCAATGACTGATATAGATCAATCGCTTCATCATCTCGCGCAAGCGCGGCGTTTCGAGACGTTCATGCAAGTCCTTCTGGGCGTTGCGGAGGTCGGCTTGGTGATTGCTGCAACACTCTTGATTGCAGCGCTGTTTGCGCCACCCGGATCAGAGATGATGTGGGGGATATTCATGCTTGTTGGCCTCACCTTAGGCAGACGCCTGCTGGCTGACACTTGGTTTCAGTCGTCTGAAGCTCAGGGGCAACGCCAGTTGATGGCTTACCGTCAGGCTGCTTCTCAGGCCGTCATCACACGGCTTCCAAATGCCTCATCAGGCGCGATAGGTGCCCTCCTGATTGAAGGTGCTGAGCCTGTCGCGGCGCGTCTTGGGCGATATCCCGCATTAAAGCAACTGGCCGTCATTCAGCCACTTATGGTGCTCGCCGCGATTGCTTGGCTGCACTGGCCCATTGCTGCCGGCATCATCGTGACGACACCCTTGATTCCGCTCTTGATGGGCTTAATTGGGCTGGGTGCGAAATCGGCAAGCCAGAAGCAGATCGACCAGCTCACACGGCTCGGAGCCCACTATCTCAATCGCATCCGCGGGATGGAGACTCTGTATTTGCTCGGCGGTGGTGGTCGAGTTGCCGACGAAATTGAGGCCAAAGCAGACCACTTACGTGTGGCCACCATGGGTGTGCTACGACTCGCATTTCTGACCTCAGCGGTGCTTGAGTTTTTCAGTGCGTTGGCAATCGCCTTGGTGGCTGTCTATATCGGACTCACCTTACTCAACCTCATCGAACCCTTGTTCGGACTCAGTTTGACGCCTGTCACCGGATTGGCTGTTTTGATCTTAGCACCTGAGTTTTACAATCCAATTCGACGCTTAATGGCTGCTTGGCATGATGCATCAGAAGCCAATAGTGCCGATGAAAAAATGAAGTCGATGCTTGGAACTGCCCCAAGGCCCTACACACCGGAGCAGTTACCCCAGGGTCTAGTGAGACAAGGCGATCACGCGGTCCTCGAGCTGATCGACTACCAAGTCGGATTTCCAGATCGTGCACCACTGTTGAAGCCATTCCATTTGCGGGTCATCGCGAGGGAACCAGCCATTCTGTTTGGTCCCAGTGGATCAGGTAAAACACAATTCTTGGGGAGCCTATTGCATGGCCAACGCCGACAACAGGGATGCCTCTTGTGGCAAGGCCAACGCTCAGCGGATCTCACCAAAGAGCGCACACAGATTGCGTGGATGGGGCAACAGCAATGGTTTGATGCAGGCACCATTCGTGATCAGTTGACCGCCGGCTTTGCTGCCGATGATACGGCCTGCGAGGCAGTTCTCCAGCAGGTCGGACTGTGGTCACAACTCGGTGCCCATCCCCTAGATCGAGCATTGGATATTGGTGGACGCGGCTTATCTGGCGGGCAACTCCGTCGTCTTGGACTGGCGCGCGCGCTGATTCGGCAACCGACGCTCCTGCTCCTTGATGAACCCACCGCACACCTGGATGCCGATGCTTGTGATGCGTTGGTCCATCTGATTCGCGCATTGACTGTGCCTGGGCTACTCATCTGCACTCATGACAGCCGGTTTTTAGGGCTCGGCCGGACCTACCGCATTGTTGATCAGACAGTGGTGGCCGGATGACGGTATGGCGCTTGATTCAGCGACTCGGGGTGGCGCAATGGCCGCTCGGACTCGCCATCATTCTCACCATTGGGATGACCGCATCTGCACTCGGCCTGTTAGCGCTGTCTGGGTGGTTTTTAACGGCCGCATCCATTGCTGGATTAGCCGTCGCCACAGGTGCGATTGGCTTTAACTTCCTCATTCCAGCAAGTTTGATTCGGGCGCTGGCCGTCACGCGAACAGGGCTTCGCTATGCGGAGCGACTCTTAAGCCATGATGCGACGCTGCGCCTGGTGGTGAAGTTACGACGATATGTGTTCGATGGATTACTGAGCGAACTCCGCGAGCAACCCGGACGTGAGCAAGATGCCTTGGATCGATTGGTCTCTGATGCGACGGTTGTCGAAGGCGCGCTCCTTCGGACATTGCTCCCCTTCATTGGGGCCGTCATTGCGGCGCTCTTTACACCGGTCCTGGCTGTTTTCCTTGCGCCCAGTGCAATACTCCCGACACTTATTCCAGCCGGCGTCCTGATCGGTGTGGTGTGGTGGCGCCGACCCGGCTATCAAGCCTTGGCACAACAGATTGATCGTGATGCACGCCGTGCACGTGAACGCGCCATCACACTGGCGGATGGCCGTTATGAATTAGGACTGCTCTTATCGACAGATGAACTCAACGCGCTCACGACAGACGCCTACAGTGGATTGACCACTGCACGACTTGCGAAGGTCAAGCGGGAGCAGGTAGACCGCTGGCTCTTGGGCATTGGCCAGGCATTTGCGGTGCTGGGCTTAATCCTGTTGCCTCTGGAATTACCCTTTATGGTGAGCCTCCTGCTTGCCTTGCTTGCGACAGCGGAACTCATGACGCCAGCCCTCAGCGTCAGTTTTGAGGCGGAGCGAGTTCGCATCGCCATGCAGCGCATGCCCACCGTGATGCCGATGGCACCGCCTCAGCAGCACATGACTCTGGCCTTCGAGGCGCTTCAAGTTGCCGCTCTGCCGGGACAAGCTCCCTTGACTATGCCCATTACGCGGACACTAAGGCCAGGGGATGCATTGATCATCACAGGTGACTCTGGGGTGGGGAAAACCACCCTATTGCGCACTTTGGCGGGTTTTTTGCCACCGGCGTCAGGAACCGTAGTTCGCCCTGACCAGATTGGCTTGGTGATGCAATCACCCTGGCTTCCCGAGGATCAGCTTCGACAGGTGGTGACCCTTGGACTTTCTGACACCCCAACCGATGAGGCCATTTGGAACGCACTCGAGACCGTCGAATTGGCGACATGGGTGCGTGCGCTGCCTCAGGGGTTAGATACCTGGGTGGGCAGCGATGGGGTGCAGCCATCTGGCGGCCAACAACGGCGGCTCGCAATTGTCCGACTCCTGCTTCAGAAGCCTCGACTGGTCCTCATGGATGAACCGACTGAGGGCTTGGAGCCCGAACTGGCGACACGGATCATGGCGCGACTCGCGGAAACATTTGATCAGCAAATCTGGATTGTGGTCAGCCACCGCCCGGAGCCTTACCAAGTGATTCAAGCGACGCTGCCACTGTTACCGCTCAGGCGCAACGGTGGCAGTCCCCAAGATCTCCCGTATACTGCCGGCCATGACGCGCTATCGAACCATCAAGACCTTTGATAACTACCCCTGTTCACATCGCCAATGGCGACATGATGGGCATTGTCAATTCATTCACGGGTACAGCCGCAGTTTTACCCTCACCTTTGGCTGCCTCGATCTCGATCCCATGGGCTTTGGCGTAGATTTCGGTGATTTCAGTGAATTAAAAACATGGTTCGATCAGTGGTTTGACCACACCACCTTGATCAATGCGGATGATCCGGAGCGTGCCTTATTTGAGACCCTGCATGCGCGGAAGATCATCGATCTCCGAATCCTGCCCAATGTAAGCATGGAACGCACTGCAGAGTTTGTATTTCAGTACGTCGATCCGTGGATTCGTGGCCGGACTGACCAGCGCGTCGTCGTCCTTGAAGTGGAATGTCGCGAAAACAACAAAAACGCCGGACGTTACCTCGCACCCGACCATCCATGAAGCTTGCGAGGGTGCTGCGCTCGAATCGACAGGCCTGGGCTCTGCTCCTGACCGCGATGGTGATCTGGGGCTCCTCCTTTATGGTGATCAAACTCGCGCTGGACTCCATGGCGCCAATGACCTTGGTCTGGTTTCGTTTACTGATTGGCCTTGTGGCCATTGGCGGGATCAGTCTTTGGCTACCGCGCCCCACGATTCACAAAGCGGATCTGCCTGCCCTACTCCTCATGGCGCTCTTTGAGCCCTGCTTGTATTTCCTCTTTGAAACCCACGCACTCGCCTATACCTCGAGTGCGGCGGCTGGCGTCACGATGGCGCTTCTGCCACTTGCTGTTGCTCTTGCATCAGCCATTTTTCTGCAGGAACCCCTGACCTTGCGATCGCTATGGTTAGTGGTCTCTGTAGCAGGCGCAATCCTGCTAGCACTTGGCGCGACCGTCCAAGAAGCCGCACCCCGACCTATTCTAGGAAGCCTACTTCTTGTTGGTGCTATCCTTGCCGCAACCGCCTACACAGTGGTGATTAAGCGGCTGATTGACCGCTATTCAGTGGTCGTCCTGATTGGTATCCAGTGTCTTGTCGGAACGCTGTTCTACACCCCCATCTGGTGGTTACTCGATGGCACCATACCGAATGTGTCACTGCAAACCTGGATCGCCGTGCTCTATCTCGGGTGCGTCGTCACACTGGGTGCCTATGGTCTTTTTACGCTCGCACTGACACAGCTCCCGGCAACTGCAGCCGGAGCCGCTACCAATGTCGTTCCTGTGGTCGCTGTGTTACTCGGGGTATTTTTACTCGACGAGCAACTTACCGGTCTCCAATGGCTAGGGATTGCAGCAGTCTTCAGCGGCCTAATCGCTTGGCAGCAAAGCGGCCCACGACCTGAGAATCTCGACGCAACGCGCTAAAACGCGCCACGCCCTTCTCTACTGATCGTGCAAACTCCGGGGGCAACCCCTGGTTGGTGGGTGTTAAAATACGAGACACGAAACAGGCATAGGTCGCCTGATAAAACTCCCGTTTTCGCTCTGGATCGGTGGCAAGGACCTGTCCAAAACGACCTGGATCAACACGAAATACGGACATCGCAGAGTCTGCGACCCACTCTTGATCGGTCAACCACCCAGTCACAAATTCAACCAATCCAAGCACCGCTGGACTCGCCATACCCGAAGGCATGACGAAGCTGCCATCAAGCACCAGATACAGATCTGGATAGTCACCGACATCAACCAGAGTCTCGCCAGCACGTACCCGGATCGGCTCGCCGATTTGTTGCCAGTACCGAAACTCGCGTTCGGTCAGATGGGCTAATAGCAGCTCAGCGTCCAGCATCGCTTAAATCCCAGGTTAAATCCGCAAAGGGGGTCAACATTGCATTTCGATCAACAATAAAGCGTGTACCAGACCGGCTGACCAAGGTGTCAATGACGTGGGCACGATGCACGGGTGTCAATCCCACAAGCCAATGATCTAACCAGACAATGGCACCGGTGCGAGAGAGCGCTCGGGCAAGCTTTAAACGCGTCACACCCAGAGGTCCCACCCGCGCCATCAGCTCACCGATCGGACTTTCAACGCCCCGTGAGAGTTGATCAATGCATGCAATGAGATCAAGACGGCGCAAATGTGTATCCAAGGCCAGTGGCGTAACCGTCGGATCCAAATACAACCAATCCGCGACAGACACCGCCTGTCCATCATCGGGATGATCCAATCCAATCACCAACCGGGTGAGTTCCAGACTGGGTAATCGCGCCACGTCCATCCCATCAATCCGAACCACTCCGCGTTCAGGAGCAACTCGACGCACCAGCAGTTCTCGCAAGGTCGTCAGTCCGGCGCCCTCGGGGGCGGTAATTCGGACCAGACTCCCGGCCGGACACTGAAATGACAGCTCGTAAAATAATGGCGCTTCGCCAGCATGACGGCGGTAGACCACGTGATCCCACTGACATTCCCCACGTAATGTCAAGGTAGACCGCAACTCACGAGCTGTCTCGATCTCGGGTTGCCCGGCATCGATGGGTAACAATGAACGCATTCGCTCTAAGGCAATCACTGCCAGCATCGCGACCACCACCACATCCATCTGTGTCTCAGGCACCGTTGCCGCGGCATAGGCTGGCACAATCAAACTGCCAGCCAACAACGCGCGGCTGAGTCGACTGAATTCAGCCGTGAGCTCAATACGCGCCACCACCCAATTTGCCATCTGCGACCACGCCGTCAATAAGCGACCACGCAACGACGGGACACCCTCACGGGCGAGCCGACCTGACAGCCAACGAATCGGCTGATAAATCTCGGGCAAATCCACCAATAAACGGCGCACCAATACCACATAGGCGACCCCAATCGCCGCAGTTAACAACAGCATTAAAAGCCCTAATATGGGCGCATACCATCCCACCCAGGCTATCGACAGCGCCAATAAGATCGCCAAACTGGCCCGTGCTTCCGCTGGTCGCATGACTGACTGACGACTCAATATCATTAAGCCAATAGCAGCCAATGACGCGAGAATTACGGCGATCCATGGGACCTCACTGGTCAGATCAAAGGCAGCGGTCGTGCGTAATCGGAGCGCCAAAATCAGTGAGACCACAGTGACCATGGCGACAATCACCCCAGGCACCCAGGTCAGTGCCGATGCTCGGGTCATGCGCTCGCTCAGCCGAGACGCGTTTTGAGCAGTCTGCGACTCGAGAGGACTGCGTAATTGACTCGACAAAGGATCACCCGTGTCTATCGCATCGGTGAGTGCACGGCCAAACCAGACACTAAACTGCGGCTGCGCCAATTGCGTGGACCAGACGACTTGACCATCATTCATATCCAACGCCGAGAGCAGATTCCGAATGGGTTCAATCAGTTGCTGCCGCCCCAAATCCCCCAAGCGTGACACGTAGGTGAGATCAAGGCGTGGCCGAAACACCACATCCGTTTCCGCCACCAACTGCATACGAAAGGCCGGTGTATCAGGAACGACAAACCAACCGCTGAGTGGAACCCGGCACTCCACAACCCGACCACCATCCGTGGTCACCCGAAGCCGCGCAGAGCCTGACACCAATCGCCATAAGCGATTGCGCTGCAAGCCTGCCGAGACTTGGCCGGCGGTCAACTGGAATGCAGGATCAGCCATCAGCCCCCCCGTCATCCTCCCAGAGATCCTGAACCGACGAGCACACCACCACCAAAATATTCAATGCGGACAGCCGGCGCAGCACATCCCGTTGGGCTACTGCAGACAAGGGCGCGAGTGCATCCACTAACACCAAGGTCTCTGCACCCTGTGCCAAGGCGCGTGCAATCGCCAATCGCGCCGATTCCGAGCTCGATAGGCCACGATTGTTAGGACCAATTTGGTAGTTGAGATCTGTTCCAAATCGGGATTTCCAGCCGTCAAGACCAACCAACTCCATCAAGACTGAGAAGTGGTGCGCTCCCACATCACTGGCATCCCAGGCAAAGTTCGCGCGTAAGGTCCCTGGGAGGAACTCAGGCGCTGGACCCAGTACCGTAATGGGTTCGCCGCGATCCACCCAATATTCAGCAGCAGCCAAAAGACCACTCATCTCGACATCTGCACACACCACCAGCCCCCGATCGTGGGTCAAGAGTACGTGCTTCAAGCGTGCCTCCTGAGTTCGATCACGGCCACGAATGACCTGCATCGCCTGTCGAGTCAATGGCCGTGCCAACCGAAAATGGCGCGTGGGTAACAGATCAAAGACCGCAAGACCCCCCACCACAATCCACGCCAACGGAGCCAATGGCCAGACTTGATCGAGCAGCAACACTCCGAAGATCCAGCACACCACCGGAATCGGGCCTGCGACATCTCGCGAGAGCCGTGGCATCCAATCGGGTGTCAAGGCCTCAAGCGCGTGCACCATGGTGGACCATTGGGCGCGATGGATCATCGTTGTGGCCACATAGGCGGCCACCATCAACATCAATCCGACTAACATCCAAAGCCCTGCCGTCTCGACGCCCACCACCCCGCTCATCACTGTGGTCATCACCACCAACAGCAACCGGGTCGCCACGAGCAACACATACGCCATCCACGCAATCGGGCGTTGCGTGACTGGTTGCTGGGGCTCGAGCACGAGTTGCCCTGTCTGGAATCGGCGCCACCATCGCGTCGTTGTCTGTGACGCGCCATTGGTCAGACTCACCCAACCCATCATCGACCACATCACACGCCAGAGTTGTCCATGGCGGTCAATCAGAACCGAGCCCGCCTGCGGCGGATGCACCGTCCGTGTCACTAAGCGATACTCAAGATCACCTGCACGCTCAACGAGCGCATCGAAGGCGGTCTCGGCACCGAGCAAGCCATCAATTGCGAGGGTCATGGCGTCGAACGGTCCAACAGCAACTCAAACAACCGCACCCGCCCGGTCACAATTGAGACTTGACACAGTTCCCCTGGGGGAGGCAGCTCCTGTGTTGATGTAACCAGTGCGGTTTGCTGGAAAACAGTCTGACGGGCCTGCTGTTCAGCTCTCACCGTCGACCCCAACAGATCCCGTAAATCCTGGCTACCCAGCACATCCGTTTTTTCGCCAATCACCTGTCCAGTGAATAATCGACCCGCACACGCTGCCTCGATCGGCTCACCCAACAACCGAGGCCCCAATCGTGAGGGAACAAGAACTGCCAACTCTGCCTGCGCATCCATCCCAATGCCCCGATGTGCTGTCAGTACCGCGGTAACGTCAGTCGTTTGCGGAATACGCAGCGCCCAGAGTGCGATAATCCAGACCAAGAAAAGCGCAACTAAGACCGGCCAAAGCCACCAAAGCGAACGCGGCAGCCCCAAGGCATCCACTTGGTCCATAGAGAGGTCATCATTTGACACGATTTGAGTCCTCCTCGAGCCAGCCCAGACGACTGGTGATATACCGAAATTTTAATGCAACCGCCTCGGTTTCATCGGCCAGCGGATCCATCCGATTCCGTTGCCGTCCCTCCGCAGCAAGCGCAACCGAGAGCGCCTGCGCCCAGCGCACCCGGTGCGCATCGCGCAAAGGCAACAGCAATCCCATGACGGAAGTGGATACCGTCCAAGCTGCATGACTCGGCCATCGAACCATCCATGACTCCAATCCAAGTAAGGCACCAGGATGCGCCCACTGATCCTCGCGTTGTAATTGACCACGGAGCACGAAGAATGGCGCGTTCAACCAGACATCGATACCCGCGTCATACCAATGCGGAATGCCCGCATCCACAATCCACTGCAAATCGAGGTTGTCGAGATGCGCGAGCCACGGATTCATTGGCGACCACCAATGAGGTTCCCAAAGCGCCATGACAGTGGTTTGGATCCGGCCACTTTACAAACCACATCACCCGCGCGCACCCAGGGATGACCGCGTCGCGCAATCAGTCGTCCTTCACTGCGCGCTCGAATCTGACGGGGATCTCGCTCTGGCTGATCCGGCTCAATGATCTCAGCAAGCAGATCGCCTGCAGTCACAAGATCACCCAACGATCGCCGCCATACCAGCAAACCACAATAGGGCGTTGTCAATACATCCATGCCACGCAAGGGATAAGCGACAGGCTCGGTCAACAACTGACCGGAATCATAGGTCACAAGCCCATGCTCGGACCATAGGCCGAGTAGCGCCTCACAATCTGACTGGGCGAGCGCAACCGAGACGTCCCTGGTGCCTCTGAGTTCAACAGTCATCGCAGTCAGAGGTGACTGAAACCCCCGGTTTGGAAAGGCAACATCCAAGGTGGCCCAGCATTGCATCAAGGTGTCGTCGAAGGACTGTGCACCCGTATCCGCTTCAACCAAAACAGCCGTGGCACCCAATCGTCCTCCCAGAGACAGTGCAACCGCCATATCACCCGGCGTGGCATAGAGATGACACTCAGCTTCATCGTCTGAATGCAGATCAAACACCCAATCTGCATCCACTGCGCGTTGCAATAATGTCCGCTGCAACGCCATCACAGGATGTTCTGGGATCAACCCTGCCAAGGCTTCATGCCATAACTCACGTGCAATTGCGCGGTTGGTCACTGGATCCACAGTCAAACGATGCTGGATCTCCTCCACCACGAAGGCAGCGACGTTCGGAAAATCGCGATTAAAGTTTTGCCCCGTCCCCAGTTCGACGCGCCCCACGTGGTGCTGTCGAACCCATTGCTGGCCGCCAATTGGATTGGCTTGGGTGACCACTCGGAATTCAGCATGCAGCCGGTTTTGAGCTTCCAATACCGCGAGTTGCTGACATAGTTGACGCGCCACCAGCAGTGGTGGGCACTCATCCGCATGCAGGGCGGCCTGGCAATACACCACAGTCGACCCTGAACCAAAGCACATCTCCGTCACCGACATCGTCACACCTGAACCCGATTGATCAAGGACATGACGGGTGAGCTTTGACATTACTCCACCTCGGGACGCATCGCTGGAAACAAAATCACATCACGGATGGATTCTTGTTCTGCAAAGAACATCACCAGCCGATCAATCCCAATACCCTGACCCGCTGTTGGCGGCAACCCGTATTCCAAGGCTCGAATATAATCGTCATCGTAGAACATGGCTTCGTCATCACCTGCCGATTTTTGAGCCACCTGGTGCCTGAAGCGCTCTGCCTGATCTTCCGCATCATTCAATTCGCTAAATCCATTGGCAATCTCGCGACCACCAATAAAGAACTCAAATCGATCAGTAACGCTGGGATCTACATCGTTCCGGCGGGCCAGGGGGCTGACTTCCGCCGGATATGCGGTGATAAAAGTCGGTTGCATCAAGCGATGCTCCGCGACGGCTTCAAAGATCTCGATATGGATACGTCCTAACCCCCATGATGGATCCACGGTCAGATGTAACTGAATCGCGAGCGCCTCAGCTGCATCACGGGTCGCAAGGGCCTCCGGCGTTGCCGCATCACAATGCGCTAGAATTGCCTCTGTTACGGTCATCACGGTAAATGGCTTGGCCAAATCGACGATGCTGCCATCGTCTAAGGCGAAGGTTGTCCGACCACAACAGGTGGTTGCTAATTCGCGCAATAATACTTCGGTCAACGCAATCAAATCGCCATAATCGGCATAGGCCCAATAAAACTCGAGCATCGTGAACTCAGGGTTATGCCGCGTCGATAACCCCTCATTTCTAAAGTTACGGTTGATTTCAAAGACCCGCTCAAAGCCTCCAACGACCAATCGTTTTAAATACAACTCTGGCGCAATACGCAGATACATCGGCAGATCCAATGCATTGTGATGGGTCACAAAAGGCCGCGCCGTCGCCCCACCCGGAATCGCCTGCAGCATCGGGGTTTCAACTTCCAGAAACTGCCGTTCTTCAAAGAACCGGCGCATCTGCGAGATCACCCGAGAACGCAACAAAAACACATCTCGTGTTGATGGATTGGTGATCAAGTCCACATACCGCTGACGGTACCGCATCTCGGTATCCGTCAACCCTTTAAATTTGTCCGGCAGCGGGCGCAATGCCTTGGTCAAGAGCACGATCTCATCGCACTGCACGGATAACTCACCGGTATTGGTTTTAAACAACACCCCGTCCGCCCACACGATGTCGCCGAGATCCCAAGTTTTAAAGTCGTCATAACAGGCTTCACCGACGTCTTGACCACGGACATAAAGTTGGAGTCGGCCGCTGACATCCTGAATCGTCACAAAGCTCGCTTTCCCCATGATGCGCCGAAGTACCAGGCGACCGGCAACACGCACACGTGTCACGGTCGCTGCTAACGGCTCCTTCTCGATTGCATCGTACTGCGCATGCAACGAGGCTGCGAGGGCATCACGGCGATAGTGGTTTGGAAAGGTCGGGCCCGGCAGGGCACGGCGTATCGCAAGCTTTCGGCTTCGCTCTGCAATTAATTGGTTTTCATCCAACGCACCCTCGTGCTCTGTGGTCTGCTCGCTCATCACAGTCCTTGCTTCAAACTGGCTTCAATAAAGGGATCCAAGGCACCGTCTAACACGGCTTGGGTATTTGACGTCTCCACCTGGGTCCGTAAATCTTTAATACGACTGGAGTCCAACACATAGGATCGAATTTGGCTACCCCAGCCAATATCTGCCTTCGAATCTTCCAGCGCTTGCTGATCGGCTCGCCGAGCGTCCATCTCACGCTCGTAAAGCTTGGCGCGCAGCTGCTTCATTGCAAAGTCTTTATTTTGGTGCTGCGAACGTTGGCTCTGACATTGCACAACAGTGCCCGTGGGTTCGTGCGTGATTCGGACCGCTGAATCAGTTCGGTTGACGTGCTGCCCACCAGCACCTGAGGCACGATATGTGTCAATCCGCAAATCGGCCGGATTGATTTCAATCTCAACATTGTCATCAATCTCAGGGGACACAAACACACTTGAGAAACTGGTATGACGACGCGCACCGGAATCGAAGGGACTCTTCCGAACCAGCCGGTGTACACCGGTTTCGGTTCTCAACCAGCCAAACGCATGATCCCCCTGGACGTGGATTGTCGCACTCTTGATGCCGGCGACTTCCCCCTCGGAGACTTCAACAACATCGACCTTGAAGCCTTTTTTCTCGCACCAGCGTAAGTACATCCGAAGCAACATGCTGGCCCAGTCTTGGGCTTCGGTGCCGCCCGATCCTGCTTGGATATCGAGATAGGCATTATTGGGATCGGCTTCGCCACTGAACATCCTGCGAAATTCAAGGTCACTAACCAACCCGTCAAGACGACCCAATTCGACATCCACCTCTGCGAGGCCGTCCTCGTCGTTGTCTTCCAGTAACAGTCCGGCAAGCTCTGCTTGATCGAGAAGACCTGCAGACAGCTCATCTAGGGTGTCCACAACTGCCTCAAGCTGCGCACGTTCCCGCCCAAGCGCTTGGGCACGCTCGGGTTGGTTCCAGACATTGGGGTCTTCTAACTCGAGTGAGACTTCCTCGAGCCGCTCACGTTTGCCAGCATAGTCAAAGATACCCCCGAAGCACGACCGTGCGCTCTGTGAGGTCTTCGATTAGGGCGTTGCGAGCATTTGTCTCCATCGTGTGGCAGTCCTGTCTAAAAGTCGGCAAGGATACCGAATTTCAGACAGAAATACCTGCCCTCGGCTCGGGACTGGCTAACTGACCCACGACCGACTCATCCGCATCAAAATCACCCACCGGCGTCCCAGGAATCGACCGTCTCAGGCAGGCTGCCAGTAAGGGGGGAACAAATACCAAGGTCAGCAAGGTCGACAAAGCCAAGCCACCAAACACAACCACCCCGATACCGCGGTACAACTCCGATCCCGCACCAGGAAAAATAATCAATGGCAACAGACCAAACAAACTTGTCATCGTCGACATAAAGATGGGCCGGATACGATTCCGAGTGGCTTCCAGAACGGCTGCCTCAACACCGAGATGATCATGGTGGATATGCCACAGGGTTTGTTCCACCATTAAAATCGCGTTATTCACTACCACGCCAGTCAAGATGATAAAGCCCAGCATGGTGAGCATATCGAGAGATTGCTCGACGTACAGATTCACCAGCCAGAGACCCAAGATTCCGCCGGTCGCAGCAATTGGGACCGTCACCAATATGATCACCGGTAACACAAAGCTGCGCAGTAACACGGTCAATAACAAATAGATCACGGCAATCGCCATGAGCACGTTGATCTGCATCGCATCCCAGGTCCGAGCCAATTCGCCAGCAGCCCCGGAAAGCTCTAAGCGAACACCCTCACCAAGTCCTTTCGCGGTCAGTGGATCAATCAGCTCGGACTGAATCTGCGTAATGGCATCTTCCAAGGGAACTGATTCGTTTAAACGTAATGACACAGTTAAGACGCGAGCACCTGCCTGACGCTTGACTTGATCTGGGGCTGACTCGATCGAGACGGTCGCCACCTGATCAATCCGAATGAGCTCACCTTGCCGCGCAACAATCGGAATATTGCCGATGTCTTCAACCTTAGACTGCTCTTTGGTATCTGCAGTCAGGACCAGCTCAATCAACTCGCCCTGAAACGGAATCTCACGGATTCGGAGCCCGTCATTGTGCACATCCAAAGCGATGGCAAACTCACGTGCGTTTAACCCAGCGCGCGCGAGCGCTTCAGGATCCGGGCGCACAACAATCTCAGGTCGATCTGAATCCAACTGTGGATTAACGCGGACCTGATGGCCTCCGGATCTTGGGAAAAGCCGGTTCACGCCACGCTGAATATCCCGAACCACGGGGATGACCGCATCCAAATCAGGACCCAACACATCAATATTGACTGACCTTGAGCCACCCACTGAACGACCAAATAAGGATGCCTGCGTGACAAACACACGTGCTCCTGGGGTCGCGGCAATGGGCTCGCTTAGAAACGGAATCAATTCACGGACGCGATCGGGATCACTGGTGGAGGCGCCAGCAAATGCCCCACTGTTGAAGGCAACAAAGAAAAAGCGATCGACAGGGGGTCCGTTCGCGGGCGTATCACTCTCCCAAAGCGGTCGTGCGACGTTCTCCATTAACTCGGCAAACTCAAGGGTCGCCTCACGCGTGTATCCGGGTGGGACCGTCACCCGGCCAAAGACAAAGTTCTGATTCCCGTCAGGTAAATAATCGAGGGGTGGCATCAAAGCAATGAGGGTCATTACGGCTGCCGTCATCAAGATTCCCACGGTCACAAGCCCGCGCCACGTCGAGTGCACGACAATGGATGCAAACCCGATGATTAGCCGCGCAAATCCGCGTGCCAGGTGATCGACCACTGGAATCGATAACCGCTTCTCAAAGGAGGCCTGCTCGCGAGTCAAAAGCCGGGATGCGAGCGCCGGAATGACGGTAATTGACACAACCACAGAAATCAAAACTGAGACACTGATGGCGACTGCAATATCGCGGAATAATTGCCCGACCGGCAACTCCAGCATCAGCACAGGCACGAACACCACAACAGTGGTCAAGGCCGACCCTAAAATTGGTGCCCAAACCTGCCGCGCGCCCAGGTATGCGGCACGCATCGCTGGCACTCCATTTTGCCGCAGTCGATAGATGTTCTCCAAACTTACGATCGATGCGTCGACCACCATACCCACCGCAAAGGCGAGCCCAGCTAGCGAAATCACATTGATCGAGAGACCCAAGGCGGCAATCGCGACGAAGGTGGTCACGATCGACACGGGTATCGCGATCATCACAATGGCAACGGGCAAGAAACTTCGCAGAAACAACAACAAAATTGAGACGGCCAGAATGCCACCGATCAAAATATTCGACTGCACCAGGTCCAAAGCTGAGCTGATATACATCGTCTCATCATAGACAACCTTCAGCACCACACCGGCAGCCAGTAGAGGTCCAGCGTTGAGCTCGGCCACCTGCGCCTTCAGCGCGTCTAAGGTAGCCACCACGTTCGAGGCTGGCTCGCGCAACACCGAAAAGGTTGCCGCCTTTTGACCATTCAAGCGACGGAAACTGCTGGCGGTCTTAAATCCCAACTCCACATCAGCCACGTCTTGCAAACGCACCACAGCCAAACTGCCATCCGGCCGAACTGTCGTCCGTAACACCAGTGAGCGGGCAGTTTCGGGGGTGTAACTAATCGCCTCGGTCCGCAAGGTAAACGAACGGCGTCCCTCCGTGAGCTCACCAGCACTGACCTCCGCAGTCGAATTCCGGAGCGCCTCGGCGACTTCGGCAATCGAGAGCCCAAAATCAGTCAAGCGATCCATATTCAGAATGACGCGTAATTCACGATCGGCTCCGCCATTGGAATCAATCTCGGCAATACCTGGAATCCGAGCCAAGGGCTCAATGACGTTGCGTTCGATGAAGCTACCCAATGTATCCACGTCAACTGTCTTCCCCGGCAATGGCACCATGGCCATCCGTGCAATGGGACTGTCATCGGAATTTGACGTTCGCACAGTCGGCTCGGTGGCTTCTGCGGGAAGATCAGACACCCGCGATAATTGCCCCAATAGTTTCACCAGGGCATTATCCATGTCTGTGCCGACCGCATAGGTCAGGGTGACTCGTGCACTCCCACGTCGTGAGGTACTCTCAATCGACTGCACCCCTGAGAGACTCGACAACTCACGCTCCAGTCGCAACACGATGTCGCGCTCCACATCTTGAGGTGAGGCACCTGGCCAGTTGACCCGTACCTGCAAAATCGGGCGATCAATATCTGGCGTCAACTGAATCGGGATGGTGCGTAACGATGCAACTCCGAAAATCACCATCGCCAGCACCACAGCCCCGACCGCAATCGGAAAGCTGATCGCGCTACGAATCAATCCATTCATACTTCATTATCCCTTGGTGATTTTCACCGACTGATTTGGTCGCAAGCCTTCTTGGCCTTGCACAACCACTGTGTCGTCCTCTGCGACCCCGTCGAGGACAACAATCCGATCACCCACGCCTGGACCGAGGGTAATGCGCCGAATTTGTGCCTTACCCTCTTTGACGATGACCACACGATGTCCGTCTGCCACCGGCATCACTGCATCTTTTGAAATCGTCACTTGATCTGCACGAGGCCCCAGAGGCACGGCGATCTGCACGCTTTGCCCAATAATGGCCTCGCGCAACGAGGTCTTCGGTGCTAATCGGAGATATCGCGATCCAGTCCGCGCATTTTCTTCAGCGAGACGTGCGCGCACGGTGAAGGTCACCGTCTGATTTCCTACCTGCCCTTGGATCTCCTGGCCCAGTTCCAGTGCCGCATAGGCATCGGGACGTACTTCAGCTTCGAGCTCTACACCGCGATCTGGCAGGATCTCAACCAGTGGATCGCCCACGCGGACATATTGTCCCTGACTGACTTTGACGGATAACACTCGCCCTGCCGCTGGCGCACGCATCTCAGAATGCCCAATATCAGCCTGTAGTGCTTCAATTTGAATTGCCAGATCATTCAACTGAAATTCAGTTTCCAACCGATCACGCCGAATCTGAATGAGGTTTAACCGCGATTGATCTCGGGCATCTGTTGTCATCAAGTCTCGCTCACTGAGCTGTTCTGCGCGGCTGAGTTGCCCCACTCGCAGGGCTTCCTGTTCTTTCAACAAACTGAGGCGATCACTCAGGTATGCCATGCGCCCCTCAAGGGCACGGAGATCGCGTTGTAAGTCGTCGGTCGACAATGACACCAAGATCCGATTCGCAGCGACTCGATCACCCAACTGGACATTGACCGACGCAATGCTTTCTGCCACCCGAGACGACACAATCACCGGCGTTGCCGTCACAACACGCGCCGAGACCATCGCCATTTGCTGCACAACTTGACGAACGGCAACATCCACGAACACCGGCGTTTCCTGCGCGCTCGATCGCGCGGCAGACAACACGCACGCAATCAGTAGGCCTACTCGCATCCATGTCACACGCACGCAACTCTCTCCAACTCATGGGGTAGCACATCAGAACATTGATATATGACGTATGAAGGGCTATTTAGGAAGGGTCTTTCGAAAATATTTCCAAAATGGGCCGGCCGATGCAATTTTTACACACGATGATCCGCGTCACCAATCTCGATGCCTCGTTACACTTTTATTGCGACCTTTTGGGTTTACAAGAAGTTCGGCGCACCGAACATGAAAGGGGCCGATTTACGCTGATCTTCCTGGCCGCTCCCAATGATATGCCACAGGCTCGATCGACCTCCGCTCCGCTGCTTGAGCTCACGTATAATTGGGACTCAGAGGTGTATTTCGGCGGACGCAACTTTGGGCACTTAGCCTTCCGTGTCAACGATATCTATGCCACCTGCCAGCGCCTGCTTGACGGCGGTGTGACAATTGCGCGTCCACCACGCGACGGTCATATGGCCTTTGTCCGAAGCCCTGATCTGATCTCCATCGAGCTGCTTCAGGCAGGTGCCGCACTACCGCCTGCAGAGCCTTGGGTGTCGATGGCTAACACTGGACAGTGGTAGGCAAAATAGGCTCTGATAAGACGACTTCACAAAAAGGAGAATCACATGAGTCACATTTCCCATTGGGCTGCAGCCGCACTTTTGGCTACCACCTCCCTTGCCTGGGCTGACATCCCGAATCCATTACGCATTGCAACTGAGGGAGCCTACCCTCCCTTTAACAGTGTCGATGCCAACGGCCAATTAGTGGGCTTTGACGTGGACATTGCCAAGGCACTCTGCGCCGAAATGAAAGCCAACTGTGAAATCGTTGCGCAAGATTGGGATGGCATTATTCCCGCGTTGGTGGCCAATAAGTACGATGCCATCATTGCGTCCATGTCGATTACCGACGAAAGAAAGCAATCCATCGATTTCACGAATAAATATTACTCGAATTATCTGGCAGTGATCGCACCTTCCGGCGGTGTGACCGGTCCGTCCGATCTCAACCGCAAAACCGTCGGTGCGCAGCGGTCAACCCTGGCATCACAGTGGGCTGAAGATCAGTTAATGGGGCGCGCTAGCATTAAGCTTTACGACACTCAAACGGCAGCTTACGCAGATCTTCAAGCTGGTCGCCTTGATGCCATGGTCAGTGACATCTACCCAGCAATGGACTGGCTGACGAGCGTGAGTGGATTCCAACTCGCTGGAGAGAAGATCGATATCAATGATCAAATTGGAATTGGCATTCGGCAAAACGAAGCAGGTCTGAAGGCCGCGTTTAATGCCGCAATCGACGCAATTCGAACGAATGGCGTCTATGCAGAAATCAATGCCAAGTATTTCTCCGCTGATATCTACTGACGCGCACAGGGGCTAACCCCTGATGTCATCCTTGACCCTATTGGGGTTTGGGTCTGAAGGCTGGGGTGATGAGCTGCTACTTGGAGCACTCATCACCTTAGCACTCGCAATCTGTTCGGTGGTTGTTGGCCTCACGATTGGAGCGCTGCTCGCAGCGCTTAAGCTACAAACTTGGCGTGTCGGGCGCGGTATTGCGCATGGCATCACCCTCGCGTTTCGTGGGACTCCTGAATTCCTCATTATTCTGATTGTGTTTTTTGGTCTGGATCATGCAGTGAATTCGATGCTCGCTACACTCGGATCGAGCCAGACGATCTCCACGCCAAAGTTCTGGGCAGCAACGCTCGCACTGGGATTGATTTTTGGTGTCTATGCATCAGAGGTCTTCAAAGGAGCTTTTCACGCAGTCTCCCGCGGGCATCTGGAAGCCGCAGATGCACTGGGAATGGGGTGGTGGCTCAAACTGCAGTTGATCCATATTCCGCTCATGTGGCGTCATGCGCTGCCTGGATTAATGAACCTCTGGTTGGTATTACTGAAGGACACATCACTCGCGGCTGTGATTGCCCTGGATGAACTCTTACGCACTGCAAAAGTTGCCGGGGAAAGCGAGCGCGAACCATTTTTATTCTTCCTGGCCGCGGGTGTCTTGTACCTTGCGATGACCGCTCTGAGCGAGCGTTTCCGTCAACTGCTCAGTGACCGCACTGCACTTGTGACACGGACCAGTTGATGGACACGCTCATTCACGACATCGGGTTCTGGATCACAGAACTGCATTTTACCTTCGGTGAGACAGTCTGTACCCCATTGGGTGGGTTACTGCCCACAGCGATAGATCGATATTGTCCACGATTTATCGATGGGGCCTTGACCACCTTCGAACTGGTTGCGCTCGCACTTGTGCTGGCATTCGGACTGGCTCGACTCTTGGTGGCACGCTATTGGCTATCTGGCCCGTGGGTACGCAGAGCCATCGATGGCTATCGGTGGGTCTTTCAGGGCACGCCACTATTGATACAACTGTGGATTCTGTATTTCGGGCTCGCACAATTTGATGTATTGCGGGCCTCGATGGCTTGGATCATTTTAAGCAGCGGATGGTGGGTTGGCCTCTTCACACTGGTTCTAAACTCAGCAGCCTATCAAACGGCCATTCTCGTGGGCGCTCTTGCGAATCTCCCTGATGGGCAGCGAGAAGGCGCACTAGCCTTGGGTCTCTCGCCACGGCAAGCCTATCGCCGGATCTTGTTTCCTCAGGCAGTTCGCGCAGCCTGGCCCAGCTTGGCAAATGAAGGAATTCTGCTCTTAAAGGCCAGTGCGCTGGTTAGCACCATTACAGTCTTAGATCTGATGGGCCATGCGCGCACGGTGTTCTCGCGCAGTTACGACCTCAGCGTCTATGGGTATGCGGCCTTCCTCTATATTGGCTTGACCGCACTCATGACCTTGCTCGCCTTTGCCATCCGGAAGTATGCGTTTCGACAACTCCCAGGGGACCCTTGGTTTGAGCGCCGCTAATCAATTACGGTATTGCGCTCGGGCTTCCTGCTCATCGACTTCAATCGGCCCACCAACCGCCGCATCCCGCTCGTGCGCACGAATGTCACGAGCATCCCACGGATAATCCACCCAGACATCTTCAATGTCTTTACCGACGAACACATGCTTGACGGAATCTGGAAACTCAGCCTTCTTGGGCTTCAATTTGTTGTGCATCACAAACACACCGATTTCAGACGGTGCTTCTTGAAGGAGCTCTTCGATAGCGTAGGCCAATGTGGTCCGCTCATCATCAACCTCATCCACCAACAGCACCCGCTTACCCGTAATCATGTGATTCACGCCCTCGACCCATTGCAACTTGTGCGGTGTCTCGCTCGGAGGTTGATCCGGATGATAGCGGGCCAGTGAGATGGCAATCAGGGGCTTTTCGACATAAGTCCGTAAAATGCGTGCTGGAATAAAGCCACCGCCGCCAATGGCGAGAATCACATCGAAGTGAAAATCACTGGCAATAATTTGCTGCGCACCTCGCGCAATGGTGTCGTGCAAATCCGCATAAGAAAAACGTAAACGTGCGCTCATTCGAAGTCTCCAAGCACAAAGTCCGAGGATACACGGTCATTGCGCTGGCGGCGATCCCTGCAATTGTTGCCGCAACCCTTGCAGGTCACTGACTAAGTCCGTCGCCGCATCACGTTGCTGGATCAGATACGCCTTCCGAGTTGCATGATCGACCCCTTCTGGACGAAACCCCACTAACCAATCACCAGCCCGCTGCAATGCAAGCTCGATTGGCTGCCGCTCGGTTCCTTGCAATCGATTCAACTCAACCACGAGGACATCCGTCACTAATTTCATTTCCGACATCTGATATGTGATCTCAGCGAACAAACGTTCTTCAACAGCATCCTCAGACTCTGGCAAAAAAGTGGCAATAATCGATCCAACCACCAATGCCAAACCGATCACCCAACCCATCCGCTGTAACTGCATGCGTTTCCCTCTCGCGCGCAACACTAAAAGCGTTACACTAGCCGAAATTGCCCCTGCAACAAATTGGAAATGATTTCTATGTCTAACGATCTTCGCGAAGCAGCCCTCCGTTACCACCGCACCAGCCCTGCCGGAAAACTGGAGATCATCCCCACCAAACCCATGGCGACTCAGCGCGATTTGGCGCTTGCCTACTCGCCCGGCGTTGCCTATGCCTGCATCGAGATCGCCGAAAATCCACTCGCTGCCGCTGAACTCACAGCGCGCGCCAATCTCGTTGCCGTGATCACCAATGGGACCGCAGTCCTTGGCCTCGGAGCCATTGGACCACTTGCTGCTAAGCCAGTGATGGAGGGGAAAGCCGTTCTGTTTAAGAAATTTGCCAACATTAATTCGATTGATCTCGAAGTCGATACCACCGATGTGGATCGATTCTGCGATGTCGTGAGTGCGTTAGAGCCCTCCTTCGGCGGGATTAATTTGGAGGACATCAAGGCCCCGGAGTGCTTTGAGATCGAAACTCGGTTGCGCGAGAAAATGAATATTCCAGTGTTCCATGATGATCAGCATGGAACGGCAATTGTGGTCGGCGCTGGCATGATTAACGCCTTACGCTTGATCAACAAAGATATTGAGAGTATCCGATTGGTCTGCTCAGGGGCCGGTGCAGCCGCTTTGGCTTGCCTGAATATGCTGAAAACATTGGGGCTCAAGCACGAGAATATTATCGTCTGTGATCAGCACGGCGTGATTTATAAAGATCGCCCACAAACGACCGACAAGTACAAAGGGCAGTATGCACAGGAGACAGCGTATCGCACCCTCGCCGATGCGTTAGTCGGCGCAGATGTCTTCCTCGGCCTCTCGGTACCCGGGGTCGTCACGGCAAAAGAACTCGCAACCATGGCGGATCAGCCAATTATTTTTGCTTTGGCCAACCCAACCCCAGAAATCATGCCCGATGAAGTCAAGGCAGTGCGTCCCGACGCTCTGATTGCCACAGGGCGATCGGATTATCCAAATCAGATCAATAACGTCTTGTGCTTTCCCTTCTTGTTCCGAGGAGCACTGGATTGTGGTGCCACCATCATCAATGAAGAGATGAAAGCTGCTTGCGCGCAAGCGATTGCAAGCATGGTACATACACCGGCATCCGACGAAGTGCTCTCTGCCTACCAAGGGGAGCAACTGACCTATGGTCCTGAGTATCTGATTCCTAAGCCTTTCGATCCCCGTCTGATCATGGAAATCCCACCAGCGGTGGCGCGTGCTGCGGAGGCCTCTGGCGTTGCGCTTCGACCCATCAGCGATTTTGATGCTTACCGCGATGAGTTAAGTCGCTTCGTATTCCGCTCCAGCATGCTGATGAAGCCCATGTTTGACGCCGCCCGGTCGACACGTCGCCGCCTAGTTCTTGCGGAAGGTGAGGGTGGAAAGATGCTCCAAGCCTGCCAATTGATCGTGTCAGAAGATCTTGCTGATGTCACCTTGGTGGGCCGAGTCCATGTGATTGAAGAGAAAATCAAATCCATGGGGCTCAGTATCCGTCCAGGAGTCGACTTTCAGATCGTCGATAACCTGGATGACAGCGTGATGACGCAACTTGGAGAGGACTATCATCAACTCATGGCACGCCAGGGCATGCCGCCTAAGGCCGCCCAGACACGTGTCCGCGCCAACACCACCGTAGTTGCCTCGATGCTCTTAAAACGCGGTGATGCCGACGCCATGCTGTGTGGGACGTTTGGATCATTCAGCAAGCATTTACAACTGACCGAAGAGATTCTGGGAAAGCGGAATGACAGTGGCGTCATGGCAGCTTTGTCAGTGTTAATCCTGCCAACGGGCACACTCTTTATCGCCGATACACACGTCAATATCAACCCGAATGCAGAGGAGTTGTGTGAGATCGCGAAATTAGCATCGGATGAAATTCGTCGCTTCGGCATCATGCCAAAAATCGCGTTCTTGTCTCACTCAAACTTTGGATCAGCATCCACCGACAGCGCACGTAAGGTGCGGGCTGCGACAACGCTCTTCCAAACCCGCTATCCGGAGCTTGAAGCGGACGGAGAGATGCATGCCGATGCCGCTTTAGATGAAAAAATTCGTTTGGATTTGCTGCCAGAAACCACGCTCACAGGGACTGCCAACTTGCTGATTTGCCCGAACCTCGATGCGGCGAATATTGCTCGCAACTTGCTAAAGGTGCTTGGAGGCGGTGTCACTGTTGGGCCGATCATGCTGGGTCTAAACCAAGAAGCCCATGTAACTGCCGCATCCAACACCCCACGAGGCATCTTCAACATGGCCGCTGTGGCATTGGCCAACGTCAATCGTGGCGAAGTCAGCTAAGGTGATCAGCCGGCCCTGTTACAGGGTCGATGTCCCTACAGCACGATGGTACTGACCAGAAAATCGATCAGAACCCGTGTTTTTAAGGGCAAGTGACGGCTGTTCGGAAACACCGCATACAGTCGACGGATGGGAACCACGCGATGCGTGGGTAACACGACCAAAAGCTCCCCTCGTGCAATTTCCTGCTCAATCATAAACCGTGGCAGGGTAATGACGCCGAGCCCAGCCAGAGCAAAAGCCAGCATCATCTGATCATTGTTTGAGGAAATTCGACCCTGACAAATGATTGTCTCCGGATCCCCCTGGTCGCGTTGTAATGTGAGCCGCGATCGACCGGATTCCGACACATAATGGACGTAAGGCATCTTGGTGATGTCCTGAGGTATTTCAGGCATCCCGTAGCGCGCAATCAGGGCAGGGCTCGCGACAACCGCCAGGGGGACATCCGCAATCCGACGCGCAATTAAACTGGAATCCTCAAGATGACCAATACGTAACGCCAGATCAAACCCTTCTGCAACGAGATCCACAAATCGATCAGAGAGCTCCAAATGCAGTCCAATTTCAGGGTAGCGGGTGGCAAATTCACTTAAGGGCTCTTTCAGTAGTCGTTGCGACAAGGCGACCGGTGCGGAAATACGCAGCATCCCTTCCGGCTTCGCCTTGCGGCCGGCCAACAACTCGCCGACCTCCTCCAAACCCTCCACCAAGGGCGCTGATCGTTCAAATAGATAACTGCCTTCGTCGGTCAGACTTAATTGACGTGTTGTCCGATGGAACAAACGCACTCCCAAATCTGCTTCCAAGCGCTGCACTTGTTTACTGACTGCCGAGCCAGTCATGCCCAAACGACGCGCTGCTTCGGCAAAACTGCCATGCTTCGCCACGGCCACAAAAATTGGAACGCGCGATAATCGATCCATCTAATTCAGTCCATTTAGTTACTAATATTCCCCTAATAAACTGTATTTAAGTCTTTTTTGTCAAGATATAGACTGCATGAGTGGTCACACAGGAGGCGATACAGGGCAACATCCGACGCACTCACCCTACTTCGGCGCACCGTTGGGACCATTCTCGTGACCCATGGATGGCTTAAGCTCTCGATTGTTACGATGGCTGGGAATTTCCCGCTGTCTTGGTTGTACTCGCCCTGGTCATCGGCTTGGCGGGCCCTTGGGCATTTG